>Ga0325401_1000779_pt1 | contig 24678 bp, 23 predicted proteins | sample PopdelMetagenome_FD_205666 | JGI IMG/M metagenome (GOLD analysis project Ga0325401, IMG submission 205666) | Populus deltoides microbial communities from Bellville, Georgia, United States - Xylem-PdKOR-R2 | ecosystem: Host-associated > Plants > Phyllosphere > Stem > Wood/Secondary xylem | place...
CCGGAGCAACGGCCAGCGTGGCCGCAGCGGCGGTCAGGAAAAACTTCCCAAGACGCATGTTGAACTCCCTTATGCTCGTCACCGACCCCATGCCACGACAGTGTAGCCATGGCAACCCGGCAACCCAACCGGCCCGGATAAGTTTCCGGACCGATGTGGCGCTGCAACACTGCCCCACCACATGTCCCGCCATAGCGAACGGTTTGCGTCATGGGAACTGCCTTCCGCGATACCCAGCGCAGGCGGGGGATTTCAGCGGCCGGTCGACCCGAAACCGCCTGCGCCGCGCGCCGTTTGGTCCAGCGTGGTCACTTCGACCAGCTCGGCGCGGAGTACCGGTGCGGGAACCAGTTGGGCGATGCGCTCGCCCCGCACGACCGCGAACGGTTCCGATCCCAGGTTGGCGAGGATCACCTTCACCTCGCCGCGATAGTCGTGATCGATCGTGCCGGGGGTGTTGAGGCATGTCACGCCGTGCTTCAGCGCCAGCCCCGATCGCGGGCGGACCTGCACCTCGTATCCGTCGGGGATCGCCAGCGCGAAGCCGGTCGCCACCGCTGCCCGCGCACCGGGTGCCAGCTCGAGCGACTCGGCCGCCACCACGTCCAGCCCGGCCGCGCCGGCGGTGGCATAGTGCGGTAATGGCAGGTCCTGGCCGTGGGGCAGGCGGAGCAGGGCGATGGTGATGGGGGTGGTCATGGGCGGGTCCGGGCATGGCGAGGGTGGGCGCGCGTCGTCCACCCCCGGTTCGGGTCAATGGGGCGGCAGCGCCGATGCGATCCGTTCGGCGATCCGGGTGGCGACGGCGGTCTTGGACAGCGGTTCCCACGAGTCGACCCCGTCGGCGGTGACAAGGTGGACGGTGTTGGCCGCGCTGCCGAACACGTCCGCGGACACGTCGTTGGCGACGATCCAGTCGCAGCCCTTGCGCACGCGCTTGGCGATCGCGTTCTCGACGACGCGTTCGGTTTCCGCCGCGAAGCCGACGACCAGCGCCGGGCGACGGTCGCCCGGCGCCGCGACCTGCGCGAGGATGTCGGGATTTTCGACCAGCGTGAGCGCGGGAGACCCGGTCGCCTTTTTGAGCTTGTGCGGCGCGGCCTCGACCCGCCAGTCGGCGACTGCCGCGACCATTACCGCGATGTCGGCGGGCAGCGCCGAATCGACGGCCGCGGCCATGTCGCGGGCGCTTTCCACATCGATCCGGGTCACCCCCGGCGGCGTCGGCAGCGAAACGGGACCCGCGATCAGCGTGACGCGGGCACCGGCCCGCGCAAGGGCGTCGGCGATCGCGAAGCCCTGCCGCCCCGAGGAGCGATTTGCGATGAAGCGTACCGGATCGATCGCCTCGTGGGTGGGACCTGCCGTCACCACCGCGTGCCGTCCCGCGAGCGGTCGGGGCATGGGGGTGAGCGCCCGGTCGATCGCGTCGGCGATCGCGTGCGGGTCGGGCAGGCGGCCGGGGCCATATTCGCCACATGCCATGACGCCGCTGTCCGGCTCGAGGATGGTGACCCCGTCGTCGCGCAGCCGGGCAACGCTGCGCATCGTGGCGGGGTGCTGCCACATCCGCACGTTCATCGCCGGCGCCGCGATCACCGGCTTGTCGGTCGCGAGCAGCACGGTGGTGGCAAGGTCGTCCGCCGCGCCCGCGGCCATGCGCGACAGGAGGTCGGCGGTCGCCGGTGCCACCACGACCAGGTCGGCCTGACGGCTGAGCTGGATATGCCCCATCTCCGCCTCGTCCTTCAGGTCCCACAACGACGTGTAGACCTGATCCTCGCTCAACGCGGCCAGCGTCATGGGCGTGACGAAATGGCTGCCCCCGTCGGTCAGGACGCAGCGCACGCCATGGCCGCGCCGCTTCAGCTCGCGGATCAGCTCGCAGGCCTTGTAGGCCGCGATGCCGCCGCCCACGATCAGCAGGATCCGGCTCATCGCACGACGCGTCGCACGGTGATGCGCCGCTTGTCGAGTGCCGCCGCGAACAGGTCGCGTATCGCATCGGGCGCCAGCGCCAGCCCGACCAGGCTCGCCGGCGCGACGAGCAGCACCCAGTAGAAATTGTCCGCGCGCGCGAACAGCCCGATCAGTGCCGCATAGCCCGCCAGCGTCGCCACCATCCGCAACGCCAGCGGCTCGCGCCACCCCGCCCAGCCGACGATCGACAGCGCCACCAGCGGCCCCGCCAGCGCTGGCGGCAGCAGGCTGAGCGCGGTGCCGCTGGCGAGCGCACGCACGAAGAAGCCGAAGCCGAGCATCCCCGTCCACCCCGGCGACACCGGGTCGAACGGCCGCACCACCCCGGCGACGGCATGGGCATGGAACGCCAGCACCACCGCGAACACGCCCAGCGCCGCCGCCCAGCCCAGCGCCTCCGCATGGTTCCGCTCCACCAGCGCCAGCGCGCCCATGACGAGGAGGAACGGCGCCGCCGTTTCGCGGATCAGCGCAGCGGACAGGCCGAACGCCGCCGCCTCCACCCAGCGGCCGGGCGAGCGCAGCGCCAGCGCCAGCGCGATCAACAGCCCGGCCCACAGCTCGTGGAACCCGGCCAGCTCCGCCTGCCAGAACAGGACGGTGCCGCCCAGCATCGCCGCCGCCGCCGCCGCGCGTCCCGCCGGGCGCGGAAACGCCGGAACGAGCCGCCGCGCCCAGGCTACCAGCACCGCCAGCACCAGCGCCCACAGCAGCACCGCGACCGCCGCGGGGGGCAACGCCGCCTGCACCACGGCCAGCGTCGGCAGGCGCATCGCGACAAAGGGCTGGAGCGGGTAGCCGCCCGCGCGCAACGCATCGGCGGCGGCGGGATAATAGGGCTCGCCATGGCGCATCGCATCGACGATCCCGGCATAGAGCTGGAGGTCGGTCATCCCGCTGCCCGTCCGCGCAGGCGCATCTCCCAGGGGGATCGCGATCGCGAGCAGGGACCCGAGCAGCAGCGCCGCCGCCCCGGCCAGCGCCGCCCAGGCGGTCCGTTGCGGCAGGTCCGCGAAACGGGTCGGTGCGTCGGTGAGCAGCGGGGCGAGCGGACGACGCACGAGCCTATCCGATCATCCAGGTCGCGGCGCCGCCCGCCGCGGCGGCCAGGATCGCGACGGCGAGGTAGCGCCACCCGCCACCCAGCCCGACCACCTCGATCGCCTTGAGCGGCGGGGCAGGGGGCTCGCCGCCAGGGGCGGGATAGCGCGCCTCGATCCGGCGGACGAGTTCGGGCAGGCGGGCGAGCGTGCGAAGGTCGGTGACGATCCGGTCGGCGACGAACGCCTCCGGTCCCAGTTCCGTCCGGATCCATTCGCTGACGAACGGCGCGGCGGCGTCCCACAGGTTGACGTCGGGATCGAGCCCGGTGGCGACCCCCTCGACCATCACCATCGTCTTCTGGAGCAGCAGCAGGTGGGGCTGGGTCACCATGTCGAAATCGCGGGTGATCGCGAACAGCCCGTCGAGCATCATGCCGATCGACATGTCCTTGACCGCCAGCCCGCGCATCGGCTCGCCCACCGCGCGCAACGCGGTGGCGAACTCGGCGACGTCGTGATGCGCGGGGACATAGCCCGCCTCGAAATGGATTTCCGCCACCCGGCGGTAGTTGCCGGTGATGAGGCCGTAGAGGATCTCGGCCAGCCACACCCGCGCGCGCCGGTCGATCCGCCCCATGATCCCGAAATCGATCGCGGCGATGCGGTTGCCGGGCAGCGCGAACAGGTTGCCCTGATGCATGTCGGCGTGGAAGAAACCTTCGGCGATCGCCTGGCGCAGGAACGCGTGGACCAGCGTGCGCGCGAGCCTGGGCAGATCGTAGCCCGCGGCGAGCAGGACCTCGCGCTGCGACAGCTTGACGCCGTCGATCCACTCGACGGTCAGCACCTTGCCCGAGGTGCGGCGCCAGTCGATCCCGGGCACCACGAAATCGGGCTCGGCGGTCATCGCCTCCGCCATCTCGGAGGCCGACGCCGCCTCGCGCATGAAGTTGAGCTCGCGCAGGGTCCAGCGGCGGAAGTTCTCCACGGTGAGGCGCGGGCGCAGCCGCCTGGCCTCCACGCTCATCCCCTCCAGCTGCGCGGCCGCCCATTGATAGGTGTCGATCGCGCGCGCGAAATCCTCGGTGACGCCGGGGCGCAGCACCTTGACCGCGACCTGCGCACCCTCCGTGGTCACCGCGCGATGGACCTGCGCGATCGAGGCGGCGCCGACCGGCAGCTCCTCGAACCGCTGGAACATCGCCTCGATCGGCCGTCCGAGGCTCGCCTCCACCGCGGTCCGGATCGTCTCGAGCGGCACCGCGGGCAACTGGTCCTGGAGGCGCAGCAGGTCGCGCGCGGCCTCCTCGCCGACCAGGTCGGGGCGGGTGGCGAGCGTCTGCCCCAGCTTGATCGCCGCCGGCCCGATCGCCTGAAGCGCATCGGCATAGCGCGGCACCGCCGGCACCCGCGCGCCCAGCCGCGCGACCCGCGCCAGCCGGCGGACGGGGGCGGGCGTGTTCGGGTCGCGCTCGATCCCCTTGAGCGCGCCGTGCCGGGCAAGCGTGCGACCCCAGCGGAGCAGGCGCCAGGTGTGGACAATGGGGGATGTCACCGGGAAGGGGACACCTAGATCTTCCACCCCGAATGGATCGCCACCAGCCCGCCCATGATCGGCTCCACCCGCGTCTGGACGAAACCCGCGCTGCGGATCATCGCCTCGAACGCGGGCATCGGCGGAAAGCGGCGGATCGATTCGACCAGGTAGCGATAGCTGTCGCGGTCCTGCGCCAGCAGCTGCCCCAGCCTGGGCACCAGATGGTGCGAGTACGCGTCGTACACGTCCTTGAACCCCGGCCAGGTCACCGTCGAGAATTCGAGGCAGAAGAACCGTCCGCCGCGCCGCAGCACCCGGTGCGCCTCCGCCAGGGCGGCGGGGATGTCCGTGACGTTCCGGATGCCGAACGCGATGGTGTAGGCGTCGAAGAACCGGTCGGGAAAGGTCAGCACCTCGGCATTCGCCTCCGACCAGACCAGCCCGTCGATGCCCTTCTTGCGCGCGCGATCCATGCCGACCGCCAGCATCGCCGGGTTGATGTCCGCCACCGTCACCGACGCGCCCGCCGCGGCCAGCCGGAACGCGATGTCGCCGGTGCCGCCCGCCATGTCGAGCACCTGTTCGCCGGGGCGCGGGCGGACCCGGCGCACGAAGCGGTCCTTCCACAGCCGGTGCATCCCCCCCGACATCGCGTCGTTCATCAGGTCGTAGCGGCCGGCGACGCTGGCGAAGACGCCGGTCACCCGCGCGGTCTTCTCGGCGGGAGCCACGTCTTCGTAGCCGAAGGAAACGGTGTCGGTCATGATTGGGTCGCTCTAGCCGCCGCTTGTGGGCGGGGCAAACGCATCCTAGCTCGCACGGCAGATGCCAGAGCTTCCCGAAGTCGAGACCACCGTGCGCGGGTTGACCCCCGTGCTGTCCGGCCAGCGTCTGGTTACGGTGGAGCCGCGCCGGGCCGACCTGCGCCGCGCGATCCCCGTCGACCTGCGCCAGCGGCTGGAAGGTGCCACCGTGACCGCGCTCGGCCGCCGCGCCAAATATGGGCTGGTCGACACCGATCGCGGCGACACCATGATCTTCCACCTCGGCATGTCGGGTCGCTGGCGGGTCGACCCGATCGGGATCGACAAGCACGACCATCTGCTGCTCGCGACGGGGGCGGGACGGACGCTGGCGCTCAACGACCCGCGCCGGTTCGGCTTTCTGGACCTCGTGCCGAGCGCGGCGATCGACGGCTATCCGCCCTTTGCGGCGATGGGGCCCGAGCCGTTGGGGCCGGACTTCACCGCCCGCTATCTCCTGTCCGCGCTCGACGGGCGGCAGGCGCCGGTCAAGGCGATGCTGCTCGACCAGCGGATCGTCGCGGGGCTGGGCAACATCTATGTCTGCGAGGCGCTGCACCTGTCCCGCATCGCCCCGTCCTGCGCGGCGGGACGGATCGGCGTCGCGCGACTCGAGCGGCTGGTCGCGGCGGTGCGCGAGGTGCTGGGAAAGGCGATCGAGGCGGGGGGCTCGACCCTGCGGGACTTCGCCGCGCCGGACGGCGCGCTGGGCTATTTCTCCAAGCAGTTCCTCGTCTACGGCCGGGAGGGCGAGCCGTGCGGGTGCGGCGGCCCGGTCCGGCGGCGGGCGGAGGCGGGGCGCTCGACCTTCTGGTGCCCCCGGTGCCAGAGAAGCTGATCCGCTCGCGGAGTTGACCGCAGGGGCGCCATCGCCTATGCGGCGCGGCACGAAAGGGCGGCGGTCTTGGGCCGGTGCCCCTTCTTCCACTGATTCGAGCAGTTAGGGACGACCGAAGCATGGCGAACACGCCGCAAGCCAAGAAGCGCATCCGCCGCAACGACCGCCGCGCCGAGATCAACGGCGCGCGGGTCAGCCGCATCCGTACCTTCGTCAAGAAGGTCGAGGCGGCCCTGGCGGCGGGCGACAAGTCGGCAGCGGCGACCGCGCTCCAGGCCGCGCAGCCCGAAATGGCGCGCGGCGTCGCCAAGGGCGTGCTCCACAAGAACACCGCCTCGCGCAAGTTCTCGCGCCTGACCAAGCGGGTCGCCGCGCTCGCCTGAGCGTCCGGCACGATCGGTTTTGCGGACCCGTCGGGAGCGATCCCGGCGGGTTTTTTCTTGGTGCTATCGGGAACCGAACGCGCCCCGCCGCAACCCTAGGATTTGCCGCGATTCGAGCGGGACGCGGGTGGCGCATCATGGTTAATTCGAGCGTTTCCAATAGCTTGTGATTTTTTCCGACGCGTTTGCGTGGCTGGTTGGGTGTCAATCCGGTTTATTTCAGTTTTGGGTCCGGTCGCGGACTTGATCGACTCCCCCAGGGCTTCATAATCGCAGACCACAGGCGACGAGGACCTTTGTCGCTTCATTCGTCAGGCGGGCGTGCTTGGTTACCCGGTGGGTGGCCGACGGGGGCTTTTGCCATTTTGACTTCGGACCAACCCGGCGCGGGTGTCGCGCCGGCAGCGGAGACGTGCGCACGTGAGCAATTGGCAGGCCGGAGCGATCGCGAGCGACCAGGCCATCGCCTGGGCCCGCGTGCGCGCCAACCTGCGCGAGTCGGCGGGCGTGCGGCTGTTCGACCAGTGGTTGAAGCCGATCGAGCTCGCCGCCGGCGACGATCCGGAGTCGGTGCGGCTGACCGTGCCGTCCGCCTTCGCGACCAACTGGGTGCGCAGCCATTATGCCGACCGGCTGCTGCTCGAGTTCCGCCAGCAGCTGCCGGACGTCCGCGGCGTCTCGATCGAGACGCGCCGGCCGGTGGAGGCGGCGGTGCTGACCGCGGTGGTCGAGGCTCCCGCCGCGCCGGTGCCGCCCGTGCCCGCGCCGCCGCCGGTCGCGCCCGCCCCGGCGATCGCCGCCACCGAGCCGGCGGCCGTGCGCCCGGTGCTCGACCCGCGCTTCACGTTCGACCGCTTCGTCGTCGACGCGTCCAACCGGGTCGCGTTCAACGCCGCCCGTGCGCTGGCCGAACCCGGCGTGCCGCGCTTCAGCCCGCTGTTCCTCCATTCGGGGACGGGGCAGGGCAAGACCCACCTGATGCACGCGATCGCGCACCAGTATCTCGCCGCGCATCCCGACGCCCATGTGCTGGTGATGTCGGCCGAACGCTTCATGTTCGACTTCGTGGCGGCGATGCGCGCCCGCGACACCTTTGCCTTCAAGCAGCGGCTGCGCTCGGCCGACCTGCTGCTGATCGACGACCTCCAGTTCATCGCCGGCAAGGACGCGACCCAGGAGGAGTTCTTCCATACCGTCAACGAGATCATGGCGGCGGGCAAGCGGCTGGTGATCTCCGCCGATCGCTGCCCCCAGGCGCTGGACGGGGTGGAGGCGCGGATCGTCTCGCGCCTGGGGGTCGGGCTCGTCGCGGACATCAAGGCGCCCGACCTGACGCTTCGCCGCACGATCCTCGATCGCAAGGCGGCCGAGATCGACGGGGTGCGGATGCCCGCGGACGTGCTCGACCTGATCGCCGCCCGCATCCACACCAACATCCGTGAGCTCGAAGGCGCGCTCAACCGCGTCGCCGCCTATGCCCAGCTGACCGGCGAGTCGATCGACCTCGATTTCGCGCTCGCGACTCTGGGCGACGTGCTGCGCGGCGCCCAGCGCCGGGTGACGATCGACGAGATCCAGAAGCTGGTCAGCCAGCATTTCGAGTTGAAGCCGCTCGACCTCGTCTCCGCCCGTCGTGCCCGCGCGGTGGCGCGCCCGCGCCAGATCGCGATGTATCTCGCCAAGCGGCTCACCACCCGCTCGCTGCCCGAGATCGGCCGCAAGTTCGGGGGCCGCGACCATTCCACCGTGATCCACGCGGTCCGCAAGGTCGAGGAATTGCGCGACACCGACCGCGAGATCGATCAGGCGGTCCGGGTCCTGCTGCGCGAGCTGGAAGGGTGACCGGCTGGCTCGCCCGGCTGTGGCGAGCCCTGGCAGACGCCACCAAGGGCGACCGCGCGGTCGCGGCTATACCTGCAGCCCCGTCGCCCGCTGCGCCGCCAGCAGAGTCGGCGCCGCCAGCGCCCGCGCCCGCTCCGCCCCCCGTTCCAGCACGGCGGCGACCGCGGCCCGGTCGTCGAGCAGGCGCCCCAATCGCTCGCGGATCGGCGACAGCGTGGCGATAGCGAGGTCGGCGAGCGCCGGCTTGAACTGCCCGAACCCGCGGCCCGCATGCTCGGCCAGCACCGCCTCGATCCCCATGCCCGCCAGCGCCGCATAGATCGTCACCAGGTTGCGGGCCTCGGGCCGGTCGGCCAGGCCGTCGACCGTATCGGGCAGCTCGCCCGGATCGGTCTTCGCCTTGCGCAGCTTCTGGGCGATCTGGTCGTCGCTGTCGACCAGCGCGATCCGCGATGCCTCCGACGGGTCGGACTTGGACATCTTGGCGGTGCCGTCGCGCAGGGACATGATCCGCGGTGCGGCCGGCGAGATATAGGGTTCGGGCAGCGTGAACAGCTCCACCCCGAAGTCGGTGTTGAACTTGGTGGCGATGTCCCGCGCCAGCTCCAGATGCTGTTTCTGGTCGTCGCCCACCGGCACGTGCGTCGCCTGATAGGCGAGCACGTCGGCGGCCTGGAGCACCGGATAGCCGAACAGCCCGACGCTGGCGCCTTCGCGGTTCTTGCCCGCCTTGTCCTTCCACTGGGTCATGCGGTTGAGCCACCCCATCCGCGCGGTGCCGTTCAGGATCCAGCACAGCTCGGCATGGGCGGGGACGCGCGCCTGGTTGAACAGCACCGCCTTGTCCGGGTCGATCCCGGCGGCGAACAGCGTCGCCGCCATCTCGATCGTGTTCGCCGCCAGTTCCCGGGGATCGATCGCGACGGTCAGCGCGTGGAGGTCGGCGAGGAAGAACAGCGCTTCCCCCTGGTCCTGCATCGTCACCCACTGCCGGATCGCGCCGAGATAGTTGCCGAGGTGGAGGTTGCCGGTGGGCTGGATGCCGGAGACGACTCGCAATGCAGGATCCTTAACGGCGGACGAGCGCCTTGACGTCCGCGATGCGGAGCGCACCCGTCAGAAACACGGCGGCGGCATAGACCAGCCCGCCGAACCCGACCAGCACCAGCATCGCCCCCCATCGCTCGATCCCGCCGCCGGTGACGTGCGGCGCCAACAGGCCCAGCAGCGGCCAGATCGCCGCCCCCATCACCAGCGCCGCCAGCAGCAGCCGCGGAGCCCGGCGGCGCAGCTGCGCGTCCGGCACGAACTGTCCGCGCCCGCGCAACGCGCGATAGAGCAGCGCGACGTTGACCGTGCTCGCGACCGCGGTGGCGAGCGGGGGGCCGACATGGCCGATCAGCGGGATCAGCAGGAGGTTGCCGAACAGGTTCACCCCCATCGACCAGGTCGCGAACCGCACGGGCGTGCGCGTGTCGGCCCGCGCGTAGAAGCCGGGCGTCAACACCTTGACCAGGATGTAGCTGGGCAGCCCGAGCGAGAAGGCGGCAAGCGCCTGGGCGGTGAGCAGGGTATCGGCGGCGGTGAACTTGCCGTGCTGGAACAGCGCCGCGGCGATCGGCACCCCGCATACGACCAGTGCGACCGTGGCGGGCAGCGTCAGGAACAGCGCCAGTTCCAGCCCCCGGTTCTGGGTCGTCATCGCCTGCGCCTCGTCGCCGCGCCCCAGCTGGTGCGAGATCGTCGGCAGCAGCACGGTGCCCAGCCCGATGCCGATCAGCCCCAGCGGCAACTGGTTCAGCCGATCGGCATAATAGATGTAGCTGACCGAGCCTTGGGGCAGCAGCCGTGCGGTCAGCGCGGTCGAGATGACGAGGTTGATCTGTACCGCGCCCGCGCCCACCGCCGCCGGCACGATCAGCCGCATCAGCCGGCGCACGTCGGGCCCCAGCCGCGGCCGCTTCATGCGCAGGGTCACCCCCGCCCGCCGGCACGCCCACCACAGCCACAGCAGCTGGAGCGCCCCCGATATGGTGACCGCCATCGCCTGGTTGCGCGCGGTCAGCAGCGGATCCTGCGCATGGAACGCCAGAAGCGCGGTGATCAGCGTCAGGTTGAGCAGGATCGGCGCCGCCGCCGCGATCCAGAAACGGTGCAGCGAGTTGAGGATGCCGCCCAGCAGCGAAACCAGGCTGATGAGCAGCAGATAGGGCGCGGTCAGCCGGCAAAGCGCGACGATCGACTCGAACTGTTCGGACCCGGCGCCCTTGTACCCCAGTGTCAATGCCCAGGTGACCGGCCAGGCGGCGACCTCCATGACCACGGTCATGCCGATCAATACGGGGAGCAGCACCGACAGGGCGTCTTCCGCGAACGCGATCCCGTCGGGCAATCCGCGGCCGTCGGGTGCGGCCACCTTGCGGTTGAACAACGGGATGAACGCGGCGGAGAACGCCCCTTCGGCGAACAGCGCGCGGAACATGTTGGGCAGCCGGAACGCGATTTGGAACGCGTCGGACGCGAAGTTCGCCCCGACAAAGCGCGCGAACAGCGAGTCGCGCACCAGACCCAGCACCCGGCTGGCGAGCGTCAGCCCCCCGACCGATCCGAGTGCACGGGTGAGGTTCATGGCGTTCCTGCTCCGTCAGACCGGCTCGCGGCCGGGGGCCATGGCGCGATGGCCGGACGCCCGTGTCGCACGTCCGGCGCTTGCGGCCCACCCCGGATCGGGTCCGGGGCGCGACGGGTCACGGCATCCTTTGCGAAGGGTGGGGCCGGGAGATCAGGCCCTTGGAAGCCAGGCGTTGGCGATCAGGCCTGGCCGAGCTCGCCCGCCGGCTGCTCGCCCGTCTGTGCCTGCTGCTGCGCGTACAGCTGGCCGAAATCGATCGGCTCGAGCAGCAGCGGCGGAAAGCCGCCGTCGCGCACCGTGTCCGCCAGCACCCGGCGGGCGAAGGGGAACAGCAGCCGCGGCGCCTCGGCCAGCATGAATGGCTGGATCTGGTCGAGCGGCACGTTGCGGAACCCGAACAGCCCCGCATAGGACAGGTCGACGATGAACGCGACCTGCCCGTCGGCTTCGGCGCGCACGTCGATCTTCAACACCACCTCGTGGACGTCCTCGCCGACCTGGTTGGCGCCGATGTTGAACTGGACGTCGATCCCCGGCTGCGACTGGCTCTGGAAGATGGCGGGCGCGTTCGGGTTCTCGAACGACAGGTCCTTGACGTACTGCGAGATCATGCCCGCGGCGGGCGCGGTATCGGCGCCGTTGGCGAGCGGCTCCCCAATCGGGTCGGCGCCGTTCTGGTCGGGAAAGCTGGCCATGATCTCGTGAAATCCTTGCGCGAAGACGATGGGCGGTGCGACTAGCAGCGGCCCACGGGCGTTTCAACGGTGCGGGTTTGAATCGAATGCCGCTTGCGCCTATGTTGGCGCGCGAAACGGAGGCGTCGTGTTCTATCTGGTTCTTCTCGCGATGGTCGCCGGTTTCCTGGCGATGCGGCTGTACAATGTGCTGGGCAAGCGCACCGGCCACGAACAGCAGCCGCTGCCCCGCGCCGCGGAGGATCGCGCGCTGCCGCTGACCCTGCCGCGCAAACCCGACGCGACGCCGGAGGTGCGCGAGCCGTTCAACCGCAACATTGATCCCAAGGCGGAAGCGGGCCTGCGCCAGATCGTCTCCGCAGAACCCGGGTTCGACGTCGCCCGTTTCCTGGACGGCGCGCAAGGGGCCTATCGCATGGTTCTGGAAGCGTTCTGGAAAGGTGACGAGGGCACCTTGTACGACCTGTGCGCCCCCGATGTGAAGGCGGCGTTCTCCGAGGCGATCGTCGCGCGCGAGACGGCGGGGCAGGTGCTCGACAACCGGCTGGTGTCCGTCGAGCGCGCGGTGGTGGTCGATGCCCAGCTTGCCGGGCGCGAGGCGCGGATCACCGTCCGTTTCGATGCGGATATCGCCGCGGTGACCCGCGATGCCGAGGGACAGGTGATCGCCGGATCGCTGACCGATGCGGTCGAGACCCACGACGTGTGGACCTTCGCGCGGACGCTCAAGAGCAGCGATCCGAACTGGAAGCTCGCCGACACCGACGAAGCGTGAGCGCGATGCGCGTGACGGCGGGGCCGGCGCGGGCGGGTGTGCCGCTGCTTGCCCTCGCGCTCGCTGCCTGCGCTGGCGGGGTGGTGCCGCGGACGCCCGCATCGGAACCGGTCGATCGCACCCCGGCGGTGCGGCCGATCCATGGCAGCACGATCCCGCCTGAACCGGCGATCCGCCCGTTGGGTGGCCGCATCGTCGGCGCGACCCCGCTTGCTGCCGCGCCCGTCGCGGCGATCACCGGTGCGGCCACCGCGGCCGGCGCGGGCGTGAAGCCGGGGCCGGATATCGCTCTCCTGCCGATCACCGACGCCGAAGCGCGCGCAGCACTGACCGCATTTGCGCGGTCCTGTCCGTCGCTGGGGCGGCGTACCGACCGTAGCGGCCTGACCCGCGGACCCGACTGGCAACCCGCCTGCGACGCCGCGCGGGCCGGCGGCGGGGGCGGGGCAGGGGACGCCCGCGCCTTTTTCGCGCGCTGGTTCGAAGCGGCGCAGGTCGGCGACGGCCGTGCGTTTGCGACCGGCTATTACGAACCCGAGATCGCGGGCTCGCTGACGCCGACCGCCGGTGCCGCCCCGGTCTATGCCCGCCCGCGCGATCTGGTCGACGTCGATCTTGGTACCTTTTCGCCCGACCTTGCGGGCAAGTCGATCCGCGGCAAGGTGCAGGGGACGAAGCTCGTTCCCTTTGACGACCGCACCCAGATAGAACAGGGCTCGCTCGCCACCCGCGCGTCCGTGCTCGGCTATGCCGCCGATCCGGTCGAGCTGTTCTTTCTCCAGATCCAGGGCTCGGGCCGGCTCCGGCTCCCCGACGGCAGCGTGCTGCGCATCGGCTACGACACCCAGAACGGCCGCGGCTACACCGGGATCGGCAAGCTGATGCGCGACCGCGGCCTGCTGGGGCCGGGGCAGACCTCGATGCAGGGGATCGTCGACTGGCTCCACGCCCATCCCGACGAAGGGCGCGCGATCATGCGCGAGAACAAGAGCTTCGTGTTCTTTCGCGTGCTCGATACCGCCCCGCTTGGTGCGCTGGGCTATCCCGTCGCCGGCCAGACCAGCGCCGCCGCCGACCCCGCCTTCGTGCCGCTGGGCGCGCCGGTGTTCCTGTCGATGGACCGCGCCGACGTGAACGGGCTGTGGGTGGCACAGGACACCGGCGGCGCGATCAAGGGCGCCAACCGCTTCGACACCTTCTGGGGCGCGGGGTCCGGCGCGCGGCTGACCGCGGGCGGCATGGCGGCGCGGGGCAATGCCTGGCTGCTGCTGCCGCGCGGCACGGTGGCGCGGTTGCAGGGCGCGCGCGCGTTCGGGGCAGTCCAGACCGGACCGGAGGCCCGTGCGCCGCTCGCTCAGCCCTGACGAGGCGGGGCTGTGGGCCAGGGTGATGGCCACGGTCCGGCCGATGCGCGCCACCCCCATGCCGTTCGCGCAGACCGAGCCGCTGCCCAAGGCCGCTCCCGGCACCCCGCGCCTGCGCGTCGCCAACCGTCCCGCGGCGCTGCCGGTCGCGCCGGTCAAGCCGCGCCAGGCCAACGTCGCCAACACGCTCGACGGTGGCTGGGACAAGCGGATCGCGCGGGGCGGGGTGATCCCCGACATGACGCTCGACCTCCACGGCCACACGCTGGCCTCGGCCCATGCGATGCTCGACGACGGGATCGCCCGCGCGCTGCGTCAGGGCGCCCGCGTGATCCTGCTCGTCACCGGCCGCCCGCCGCGCCCCGAAAGCGAACGCCCGCATGCGCGTGGGGCGATCCGGGCGGCGATCGGCGACTGGCTGGGCGCCTCGCGCCATGCCGATGCGATCGCGGCGGTGCGCGGCGCCCACCCGCGCCATGGCGGGTTGGGCGCGCTCTATATCGTGCTCAGGCGCCCGCGCGAGCGATGACGCCGGCATAGATCGCGGTCAACGCGCGAAGGTCGGCCACCGCCACCGCCTCGTCCACCTGGTGCATGGTGGCGTTGACCAGCCCGAACTCGACCGTCGGGCACAGCTTCGACAGGAACCGTGCGTCCGATGTCCCGCCGGTGGTGGACAGTCGCGGGGCGATCCCCGTCACCGCCGCGGCCGCAGCGCCGACCGCCGCCGACAGGTCGCCCGGCTCGGTCAGGAACGCCTCGCCCGAAACGCGACCGGTCACGCTCGCGCCGGGGGCATGGTCCGCGACGATCGCCCCGATCCGCTCGATCAGCGCGGCGCCCCGCTGTTCGTCGTTGAACCGGATCGACAGGCGGGCGGCGGCGGCGGCGGGGATGACGTTGGTCGCCGGGTTGCCGACATGCAGGTCGGTGATCTCGATGTTCGACGCCTCGAACCACGCGTTGCCCGTGTCGAGCACCAGCGCGTCGATCGCAGCCAGCGCGGCCACCAGCCGTGGCACCGGATTGTCCGCCAATTGGGGGTAGGCGACATGTCCCTGCCGCCCCGGTACCGTGATCCAGATGTTGACGGACCCGCGCCGCCCGATCTTGATCGTGTCGCCCAGCCTAGCCGCGCAGGTCGGCTCCCCCACCAGGCACCAGTCGGGGCGAAGTCCCTGCGCGCGCATCCGCTCGATCAGCGCCACCGTGCCATGCACCGCCGGCCCTTCCTCGTCGCCGGTGACGACCAGCATCAGCGGCGCGCCCGCAGGGTCGGCGGCCGCGGCGACGAAGGCGGCCACCGCGCCCTTCATGTCCACCGCGCCGCGGCCATGGAGCAGGCCGTCGCGGATTTCGCCCGACCAGGGTCCCGCCTGCCAGCCCTCGCCCGGCGGCACCACGTCGAGATGCCCGGCGAACGCCAGCCGCCGCCCGCGGCCGGGGCGGGTGGCGAGCAGGTTCTCGACCGGCCCGTCCGGCGCCTCGCCAACCACGAAGCGGTCGACCGCGAAGCCGATCGGCACCAGCGCCGCCTCCAGCACGTCGAACACGGCCCCGCGCGCCGGCGTGATGCTCTCGGCGCGGAGCAACGCCTGCGCCAGCGCGACCGGATCGATCACTGGTGCGGCTGCTCGTACTGCTGGAGCACCCATTCCTCGTCCTGCGCCGCGGCCAGCCAGTCCTGCATGAACGGGTGGGTCAGCACCGCATCCAGATACGGGGCGGCAAAGCGCGCGATCGGCAGCTGATAGGTGACGATCCGGGTCGCGACCGGGGCGAACATGATGTCGGCGGCACCGAACGCCCCGAACAGGAAGTCGCCCGCACCCCCGAACCGCGCCCGCGCCTGCGCCCACAGCTCCATCATCCGCGCGAGCTCGACCAGCACGTCGTCGTCGGGGCGCCCGGCCGCAAACACCTGGCGCACGTTCATCGGGTGCTTGCGGCGCAGGTTGGGGAAGCTCGAATGCATCTCCGCCGCCATCGACCGCGCCATCGCGCGCGCCGCCTCGTCGTCCGGCCAGAAGCGCTCGCGCCCGACCTTGTCGGCCAGGTATTCGACGATGGCGAGGCTGTCCCACACCACCGCCTCGCCGTCCCACAGGATCGGCACCTTGCCCGACGAGGGCGCGAATTCGTCCCCCTGGCGGCGGCTGTCCCAGTCGGCGTCGTACATCGGCACGACCACCTCCTCGAACGCCAGCCCCGATTGCCGCGCCGCCAGCCAGCCGCGCAGGGACCAGGACGAATAGGCCTTGTTGCCGATGATGAGCTTCATGGCCGCCTGCCTAGCGCGGGCCGGCAGGTGGCGCCAGCACCGCTGCTACCCCCGCCGGGTCGCGTTGAAGCTGGCCCAGCGATAGGCAGACTCGGCCAGATAGGCGCGCACGAAGCTGCGGCTCGCACTCGCCGGGAAGTGGTTGGTGGTGGCGCACCCGGGCGAGGCGGCCAGCACCGCGTCCAGCGCCGCGCTTTCCTGCGTCGATCCGTGCCGGCTGCCCAGGACGGTCCGCACCGCCGCGGGTGCGCGCACGACCAGGCAGTTCGACAGGGTGGTCAGGTCGCGATCCTGTGGCAGCCGGGCGTTGCTGCGCGCGGTCTCGGCCGCAAGGAACGCGGACAGGTCCGCCCTGGTGGTGCCGCCGGCATGGATCGCGTCGGCGGCGGACTGCCGCCGGTACAGCGCCTCGGCCAGTCCGCCGCGCAGGAAGACGACGGGCGCGCCATAGCCATAGGGCAGGCACCCGCGCGACACCCCGATCAACTGGCGCAGCTCGACGAGCTCGGTGCGGGTATTGGGGGCCGCGCCCAGCACGGTCGCGGTCCGCCGCGGCGCGATGTGGGTCGCGCAACGGCCATATTGCTGGACCTGCTGATAGGTCTGCTCGTAGCGCTTGGACTGCGCATAGCCCGCATCGACCGGCAGGAGGGTGTTGAACGACTGCGGGCTGCGGGGCGAAATGTTGCGCGGGAACGCGGCCATGGGCGGGGAAGCGGACGGGGCGGTCTGCGGCGGCGGCGCCGGCGCGGGCGTCGCGGTCTGGGCCTGAAGGCCGGTGCCAACGAACGCCAGACCGGTTGCGAGTAGGAAGGCTGCCTGTTTCATGCCGTACACTCCCGTTGCGCGACCATCCCGACTGGTCACATCGTCATGACGCGACTTGGCGCCTGAACCGGACTTGAACGCAGGGCAGCGCGATCGGAGCCGCTCGCCCGTCGGCCTCAGCCCACCGCCTCGATCACCGCCGCGCGCAGCTCCGCGATGCCCATTCCGCCTTCGCTCGACGTCGCGATGATCTCCGGATGCGCCGCCGGGCGTTGTCGCGCTTCCGCCGTCGTCGCCGCGAGAACCGCGTCGAGGTCGGTCGCCTTGACCTTGTCCGCCTTGGTCAGCACCATGCGATAACTGACCGCCGCCTTGTCGAGCATCCCCAGGATCTCGCGGTCGACCTCCTTGATGCCGTGGCGCGAGTCGATCAGCACCAGCGCGCGCTTGAGCACGTCGCGCCCGCGCAGATAATCGTTCACCAGGAACCGCCACTGCCGGACCATGTCCTTGGGCGCCTTGGCGAAGCCATAGCCCGGCATGTCGACCAGCCGGAACCGCAACGGCTCGCCCACGTCGAAGAAGTTGAGCTCCTGCGTCCGCCCCGGCGTGTTGGAGGTACGCGCCAGCGCGTTGCGCCCCGTCAGCGCGTTCAACAGCGACGACTTGCCGACGTTGGACCGCCCTGCGAACGCCACCTCGGGCACCACCGCATCGGGCAGGTGCTGCAACTGCGGCGCGGATTTCAGGAACGTGACAGGGCCGGCAAAGGTCTTGCGCGCGGCCTCGATCAGCTCCTCGTCGAACCCGCTCATTTGGCGGGGGCGTCCTTGAGCCCCGGATGCCGCGCATAGAGCAGCCGCTGCTGGAGGATCGAGATGCAGTTGGTCGTGATCCAATAGACCTGCAACCCGACCGCGAACGGCGCCATCACGAACATCAGCACCCACGGCATCAGCGCGAACACCTGCTTCTGCGCCTCGTCCATCGGCGCCGGGTTCAGCTTGAACTGGAAGTACATGCTGATGCCCAGCAGGATCGGTACCACCCCGATCCCGATCCAGTGCGGCGGGGTGAAGGCGAGCAACCCGAACAGGTTGACCGGGGTCAGCGGATCGGGCGCGGACAGGTCCCTGATCCACAGCACGAACGGCTGGTGCCGCATCTCGATGGTCAGCATCAGCACCTTGTAGAGCGCATAGAAGATCGGGATCTGGAGCAGCGTCGGCAGACACCCCGCGAGCGGGTTGACCCGCTCCGACTTGTACAGCGCCATGATCTCCTGCTGCATCCGCGGCTTGTCGTCCTTGTACCGCTCCTGCAAAGCCTTCATCTTGGGCTGGATCGCGCGCATCGCGGCCATGCTTGCGAACTGGCGCTGCGCGATCGGGAACAGCAGCAGGCGGATCGTGATCGTCAGCAGGATGATCGCCAGCCCGAAGTTGAACACATGGCGGAACAGCCAGTCGAGATAATAGAAGATCGGCTTCTCGACGAGGCGGAACCAGCCCCAGTCGATCGCATAGTCGAGCTGCGCCACCCCCTGTTCGTCGGTGTACCGGTCGAGCAGGCGCACCTCCTTGCCGCCCGCGAAGAAGCGGGTGGTGCGGGTCAGCGTGCGGCCGGGCGCGACGATCTGCGGCGCCAGCGCGAAATCGCCCTGGAAGGCGTTGTTGGCGCCGGCGCGGAACTGGCCGTCGAAGCGCGCGGACTGGTCGGGGATCAGCGCGGTCAGCCAGTATTTGTCGGTGAACCCCAGCCAGCCGCCGGTGGTCTGGAAGCTGACCGGGCCTTCCTCGGCCAGGTCGGCGAAGTCGGGCCGGTAATGCGCGCCGCCATTGTCGACCGACATCGGGCCGACATGGATGTTCATCGACGACGGGTCCTTGGACACGCCGGTGCGCGTCACATAGCCATAGGTCGCGACCGGCACCGGCGCCGCGCCGGCGTTGAGCACCGTCTGGCGCACGGTGAACAGATAGTCGCGGTCGACCGACAGCTCGATCCGGAACCGCTGGCCGCGCCCGTTGGCGGCATCCAGCCGCACCGGCTGGCCGGGGCGCAGCACCGGTGCCGATGCGGTCCACACCGCATCCGTCGCCGGCGGGGCGAGCCCGTCCGCGCGCCACCCGAACCCCGCGAAATAGGCGTCGGGCGATCCGGCGGGCGACAGCAGGCGGATCGGCGCCGAGTTCCTGGCGATCGTCTCCTTGTAGTCGACCAGCACCAGGTCGTCGATCCGCGCGCCCTTGAGGTTGATCGAACCCTTCAGCCGGGGCGTGTCGATCGCGACCCTGGGGCTTTCGCGCAGCACGGCGTCGCGGGCTCGCGTCGCGCCGGGGGTGGGATCGGCCTGGCGGTTGGGCACCACTTCGGTCTTGCCGCGCTCGATCCTGGTCACCGGCGGGTTGGCGGTGGGAAAGACGCGATTCTGGATGAATGGCCAGCCGAACAGGATCAGCGCCGCGATCACCGCGAACAGGACGAAGTTCTGACGGTCGTTGTTCAAGAGTCGTTTCCCCAAAGGGCTGATCCGCTCACGGAACGGGATCAGGCCCGTACCCGCCCCACGGATGACATCGCGCGATCCGCCTGACCGCCAGCCAGCCGCCCTTTACCGCGCCATAGCGGGCAAGCGCGGTGATTGCATAGGCCGAACAGCTCGGCTGGAACCGGCAGGTCGGGGGCAGCACCAGCGACGGCCCCAATTGCCACCCGCGAACCAGCAGGATCAGCAGCCGGCTCAGCACCGGACGGCGCCGTCTTCACCGCAATGCGCGACCGGGTTCGACATCGGCGGCATCGCCCCGGCGGGGTGCCTGACGGATCGCACGTCGCAGGGGTGCCGCCGGCGGATCGGCATCGCGGCGGGCGGGGAGGGCCGGGTCCCCGTCACCGCGCCACCTTGCGCAGCGCCTTGCCCAGTTCGGCGCGCAGCGATGCGAAATCGCGCTCCTTGCCGCCGTCGCGCCCGATCAGCACATGATCCGCGCCGCGCACGCCCTGTTCGGGCAGCAGCTCGCGCGCCAACGCCCGCAACCGGCGCTTCATCCGGTTGCGGGTCACCGCGTTGCCGATCTTCTTGGTGACGGTGAAGCCGACCCGCATCGCCGGGTCGCCATCGCCGCGTGGGCGGACCAGCAGCACGAAGCCCGGCATGGGCGCGCGCCGTCCGCCATTCGCCGCCAGGAAGTCCCGGCGGCGGCCGAGCACCGCGACCGTGACGGTCGCTGCACCCTGCGAGCCGGTCGTTACGCCGACAGCTTCTTGCGTCCGCGCGCCCGGCGCGCCCGGATCACCGCCCGGCCGCCCACCGTTGCCATCCGCGCCCGGAACCCGTGGCGACGCGCCCGCACCAGGTTGCTCGGCTGAAAGGTCCGCTTCATCGGTCATTCCTTGGATTCATACTGAACGCAAAAGGGCCGCCAACGAGGGACGGCCTCCATGCCGGCGCGCCTAGTGGAACCGCGCGGCGAAGTCAACGCGAGCCCCGCCCGGCGGCGAGCTTGCGCAACGCATGCCGCCGCAGCGCACTGGGTCGGCGCATCGCCCGGTCGACCAGTCCGCCGATCCGCGGCCAGCGTCGCTTGGTGCGCGCGAACCGGCGACGCGCCCATGGCGAATGACGCAGCACCAGCACCATGCCGCCCGCGAACAGGAATACCCCGCCCGGCCCCGGCAACGGCGCCACCACCCCCGCGCCCAGGATCAACAGGATGCCCAGCAGCAACAGCGCCCAGCGCTTGACGGGATGGACGGGCACCGGTGACACCCACCCGAGGTATGGGGCGCGGCGCCGATGGCAACCCCGGTTCCCTCGCGGGGCAAAGCCGGTATGAGGCGGGGCGGGGGGAGTTGCGCAAAATGACGGCGATCGTGTCCACGGTGGCGTATCTCGGGCTGGAGCCGCGCGGGGTGGAGGTGCGAGTCCAGCTGATCCCCGGCCTGCCCGCGTTCAACGTCGTCGGACTCGCGGACAAGGCGGTCGCCGAAAGCCGCGAGCGCGTTCGCGGGGCGATCGCCGCGATGGGCCTCGCGCTCCCGCCCAAGCGGATCGCGGTCAACCTGTCGCCCGCCGATCTGCCCAAGGAAGGCGCGCATTTCGATCTGCCGATCGCCTGCGCGCTGCTGGCCGCGATGGGCGTGCTCGATGCCGAGGCGCTGGCCGACTATGTGGTGGTCGGCGAACTGGCGCTCGATGCGCGCATCCAGCCTTCGCCCGGCGTGCTGCTCGCGGCGATCCATGCGGCGGGCGAGGGCAAGGGGCTGATCTGCCCCGCCGCGCAAGGGTCCGAAGCCGCCTGGGCCGGGTCGGTCGAGGTGGTCGCCGCGCCCGACCTGCTGGCGCTCATCAACCACTTCAAGGGCCACGGCCTGCTCGCCCCGCCCGCCGCCGGCACCGTCGACGAGGCGACCGGCGGTCCCGACCTTTGCCAGGTCAAGGGGCAGGAAGTCGCCAAGCGCGCGCTGGAGATCGCCGCGGCGGGCGCCCACAACCTGCTGATGGTCGGCCCGCCCGGCGCGGGCAAGTCGCTGATGGCGTCGTGCCTCCCCGGCATCCTGCCCCCGCTCGATCCCGCGGAGGCGCTGGAGGTGTCGATGGTGCAGTCGGTCGCGGGCACGCTGACCGGCGGGCGCCTCACCCGCACCCGCCCGTTCCGCGCACCCCATCACAGCGCGTCGATGGCCGCGCTCACCGGCGGCGGGCTCAAGGTGCGTCCCGGCGAGGTCAGCCTCGCGCACAAGGGCGTGCTATTCCTCGACGAACTGCCCGAGTTCGCGCGCGCGGTGCTCGATTCGCTGCGCCAACCGCTCGAAACCGGCACCGTTTCAGTCGCAAGGGCCAACGCACACGTGACTTTTCCCGCCCGGGTCCAGCTCGTCGCCGCGATGAATCCATGCCGTTGCGGGCACCTGGGCGACGCCAGCCTCGCCTGTGCCCGCGCGCCCCGCTGCGCCGCTGACTATCAGGCCAAGGTGTCGGGCCCGCTGCTTGACCGCGTCGACCTTCATGTCGAGGTCGCCGCGGTCACCGCCGCCGACCTCGTCCTGCCACCGCCGACCGAGGGCTCGGCCGAGGTCGCCGCCCGCGTCGCCGTCGCCCGTGCGATCCAGGCGGAACGCTATGCAGGCGAGGCGGCGCGGACCAATGCGGAAGCCGATGGTGCGCTGCTCGACCGGGTCGCGACCCCCGACGAACCCGGCCGCCAGCTGCTCGCCCAGGCCGCGGCCCAGATGCGCATGTCCGCGCGCGGCTACACCCGCGTGCTCCGCGTCGCCCGCACGATCGCAGACCTTGCAGGTGCGGACACGGTTGGCCGCGTCCACCTCGCCGAAGCGCTGAGTTATCGCCGTCGCGCCCCGGTCAACTGATCCGGTGATACGGCGCGCGGCATGGTCGTCGATGCCATGTTCCGGAGCGCAAGGGACGCAGTTCGCGCTGGCCTGTCGACTGGCGATGGAAGCCGCCGCGTCCGGCGGCACCCGCCCCGGTTAGGACGCCCCGCCGGTCGGCCGGACCGACGGGGCGCCGCGAGCTTCCATCGCCCTCGACCCCCGAAAAGGGCGAGACGCTGCAAGCAAGCCATAAACCTGGATCACCCGATCGGGTTCCGTCGATGTCGGTGAACGTAAAGGCGCCCCGTCCAGGGGGGGAGAGGACGGGGCGCCATACAGGGAGAACGGCGCCTTGGGGGGGTGGGGCGGCGCCGTTCAGATGCTATTACGTCCCTGACCGCCCCTGGTTCCGCTACCCGCGATTATTTTTGGTCCGGCTCGGCACGAGCCATGTCCTGCCGCAGCGCCGCCATCAGCGTCGATGCCAACGCGGCGGCGGTGAACGGCTTGGACAGGATCGGCCCGGCCCAGGCATTGCTCAGGATCTCGATGTCGGCGAAACCGGTCATCAGCAGCACCGGCAGTCCCGGATCACGTTCGCGCAGCGCCGCCGCCACCTCGACCCCCGTCATGCCCGGCATCGCGAAGTCTACCAGCGCGACCGTCGCGGTCCGGCCGGCGTCGATCACCTCCAGCGCTTCCTGCCCGCCGCCCGTCTCGACCGGGTCGCACCCCAGTTCGCGCAGCATCGCGGCGGCGACGCTGCGCACATCGGGATCGTCATCGACCAGCAGCACGGTCGTGCCGTCGAGGCCGATGCCCGCCGGCGTGTCGCCACCTGGGTCCGGCGCCGTTGCCGCGGCCCTGTCGGCGCCGGGCAGGAACAGCGTGATGCTGGTCCCGGCCCCCGGAACGCTCGCGACCTCGATCCCGCCGCCCAGCTGCTTGACCACGCCCAGCGCCTGCGACAGCCCCAGCCCGGTTCCCTGGCTGACCGGCTTGGTGGTGAAGAACGGCTCGAAGATCCGCGCCTGCACGTCCGGCGCCATGCCGGTGCCGGTGTCCGTCACGGTGACGGTCAGGTAGTCGCCGGGACCGGGCGCCTCGTCGCGCCGGCTTTCGCCCGCCGCGATATGCGCGCGCGCCGTCTCGATCCGGATGGTGCCGCCGTGCGGCATCGCGTCGCGCGCGTTGATCGCCAGGTTGATCAGCACGAGTTCGAGCTGGATCGGGTCCGCCTGCGCCGGCGGCAGGTCGGGGCCGAGCCGCGACACGATCGCAACCGACCCGCCCAACGTATGCCCGAGCAGCTCCACCGTGCCCTCGACCAGCGCATTGAGGTCCGTCGCGGTCGCGCTCAGCCGCTGACGCCGCGAAAAGGCTAGGAGCTGCCCGGTCAGTCGCGCGCCGCGTTCGGCGGCGCTGCGGGCGGCGGCCAGCCGGCGGGCGGTGGTCGGGTCGGGGTCGCCGCGCCCGATCAGCTCCAGATTGCCGAGCACCGCGGTCAGCAGGTTGTTGAAGTCATGCGCGATGCCGCCGGTCAGCTGGCCCACCGCCTCCATCTTCTGCGCCTGCACCAGCGTTTCGGTGGCGTCGGCCAGCTCGCGGGTGCGCGCGGCGACCCGCTGTTCCAGCGTTGCGGCGAGCAGGCGCAGTTCCTCCTCCCGCGCCCGCCGCGCGCGTCCCGCCTCGGCCAGCGCGCGGCCCACGGTGGCGACCTCGCGCGGGCCCCTCCCGTCGGGGTCGGCGATCTCGCCCCGGCCCAGCGCGCGCGCCGATTCGGCCAGCGCCTCCAGCGGCACCGCGATCCGCCGCGCGGTGATCCAGGCGACCAGCACCCCCAGGCCCAGCGCCAGCGTCCCCAGCGCCGCGCCCGCGACCAGCGATGCCCGCGCGCCCGTCGCCAGCTCGGGCCTGGGCACCGCCACCGCGAAGCTCCATCCGGTCACCGGCGAGGTGTTCCAGGCGGTGATGCTGGCGATCCCCTCCAGCGTGGTGCTGCGTGCGACCCCGGACCGGTCCGCGCGCAACCGAGCGACCGTCATGGGCGAGGGCGCATGCCCGACCAACCGGTCGTGCGCCCGGCTGCGCGCGACGATCGCGGGGGTCGCATCGACGATCACGCCCGTCCAGGCGGGCGGCAGCCGCTGTTCGGCGAACAGCCGGCGCAGGCCGGCGGCGGGGCTGACCACGACGAGCTGTCCGTCGCCCAGCCGCCCCAGCCGCACGGACCGCGCGATCGCCACCACCGGTGGCCCCTCCGGTGCGGTCCTGGCGAGATTCCACAACCGGTCGCCGCCTGCCAGCACGCGGGCGCCCGACCGGTGCCGCGGCGCCAGCACGATCCGCGGATCGCCGGACGTGGCGACCTGCCGACCGGTCGCGTCCAGCACCACCATC
>Ga0325401_1000781_pt1 | contig 24663 bp, 17 predicted proteins | sample PopdelMetagenome_FD_205666 | JGI IMG/M metagenome (GOLD analysis project Ga0325401, IMG submission 205666) | Populus deltoides microbial communities from Bellville, Georgia, United States - Xylem-PdKOR-R2 | ecosystem: Host-associated > Plants > Phyllosphere > Stem > Wood/Secondary xylem | place...
GGTAGTCGCTTGGTGTTGCCTGAAATAGCTTTTTGTCCCAATGGAGTCTTATTTAGATGCTTTCCAAAGTATTAACATTACAGTTATGGCTTCCATGAAGAACATAAATGGAACTAGAATTAAAGAACTGGGGGAGTTGATATGAAAAACTAAAAATGAATTTGAAAATAAAATAATAAAGGAAAATAATGGTATAATCATAGTTCATATGGCTTCCATGGAGAACATAAATGGAACTAGAATTACAGATATGGGGGAGTTGATGTGAAAAACTAAAAATGATTTTGAAAATAAAATAATAAAGGGAAATAATGGTTTAATCATAGTTGTTAGATTTAGTGTAAGGAACTAAAAAAAATGTATATGTCATTATATTATAGTGTCAACTAGTGAATTATTGGATTCAACCTGTATTATGTTAATTTTAACCAATATTTTAATTAAAATAAATGGCTCTTTTTATAAAAATATTATTGGTATTAAATTTGACAGCATTACTAACCAATTACATCAATTATATTTTATAAAATTAATATTTTATTTGGTTTAATTAAAAATTCGATCTAGATAATTAAAAATAAAATGTTTGAAAATTTTGACCAAAATATATTTTTTAAAAGCATAAGATCAAAAGAACAGACCGCCCAACATAACATTTTCTATAAGCCTATGCATATAATTAGTGTTGAGCAAAAACAATTACAAAAATAATTAAATTAAAAAAACAAAAAAAATAACTGAGAAAACCGAATCATAAAAAAAAACTAATTAAACCGATTAGAATATTTAAAAAAAAATATTATGTTTGGTTTTGTAAGTCTAAAACCGAAAATCAAACTAAATCGAATCGAAAAAATAAACCAAACCGAAAAAACCGAACCAAACCGAAACCAACCCATTAGAAAAGTAAAAACAAAAACCCAAAAAACAATATAGTTTTTGGTTTTTAATATAAAATAACCAAACCAACCCGAAACCAAACCCAAATCAAACCGAACCGAAACTTATCAGTTGGGTTTCAATTTTTAATATAAAAAACCAAACCGAACCGAACCGAACCAAAACTGGTCGGTTTGAACCGGTTTCGGTTCGGTTTTGGTTTTTTTATCTGACAAAATTTTGGTTTGGTTGTTTTTATAAGTAAAAACCGAACAAAATAAAAAATGATCACCCCTACAAGTAATATTTAATTAAATTTATTTATCATCATAATTTAAAAAAATTATTATTGCATATAAGTATGCAAATCATTATTTATATTTTATTCAAATTTCTTATAACATATCAATATAAGATATAAGAAATCACAAAAGACTATATATTAACAAATATCACCCTTTTTTATCATTAAACTGGCCTCTTGGCTAATTTGTGCCCTAACAAAATGGGTTGCATTGCATCCAATTGTGTGAAATTTCTACGCATGTTTTTATTTATTCCTTTTCTCTTCATGGTGAATAATATTTTTCAAACAAGTTTACATATTAATTGAAATTAAAATTAGAGATTTTAAGAGCAAATTCTTTTACATATTAGTCGAATGCATTCAAGGTAATAAATCTTTTTATATCTGATTTTCAGATTTTATCTCTCTAAAATATCATTATACTTTCTCTTTCTATAAAGTTTTTGATTTTACCATCGAAGAGTCCTTATGTCCATAAGAAGAGACATTTTGTAGGTACCAATTACCAACCACCTGGATTACCAGACACCACATGCTACTACCTAGCTACCAGTCATCTGACTTACCATACAGAGCCTGCTACTACAATAGCTATTAGTCACCTGGTTTACCGGGGCACCGCCTGCTACTACCACAATTACCGATCACGGTGGCCTACCAGACAACACTTGCTACTATTATAGTTACCGATTACTTAGCTTACCAGGCATCACCTGCTGCCAGTTACCAACCCTCTAAGCTTTCCATATCAAGTCACCAAATACCTTGACTATGAAGAATGAATTAAATTGCTTGAACTAAGAGATCAATCAATTATCCAACACGTCAGCCTTATTCTTAAACATCTTAGATTTTATGACTCATCAATTGGTGTCATTTATGGGAAACTAATGAAAAAATTCACTAGTTTCTAAAACTTGTTTATGAAATTTCCAGGTCATTCTATGGCACACAACCAAGACACACCTAGGTCAGGACGCAAAAAAAATCTACTCGTTACCATGAACACTCTTACTCAACCAGACCTTTAACAACTCACTAGTTGGGTGTAAACTTAGACTTTGTTGGCAATCCAAGGTCAAAATCAGATCTTTTCACCTCCAACATGTCTTGGCAATTATGGTAACACACTTGACCCCATCACCATCACCATCACCATCATCATCACCATCATCACTGGCCACTCCCAACACCTATAGCCCTTTGCACTACCCGTAAGAGCTTGGGCAGAATGACCTTTAGGAGAGTATTTTGCTTTCATACTCGTCAAGTCCCTCTAGGAGTCACTTGTGCCATTACGATACCCATACACATAGTCGGTACTACATACACGCTCCCCTCGGCTACCATGAGATGGACCTCAATTACCAATCATATTATTTCATTCCAAACTCTCCAAGCTCCCTGAAGCCCAACAAATCACCTTTTTATGCATAATATTTAATGGAAATATAAGTTTATTTTTAAAATAATAATAATGTATCTTTGACATACATTTTCTAATTATAGATCTACAGTAGAGGGCTTCCAGCCACTCTCCTAGAAGGGAACTGAATTGGTCTCGCTAGAGCAATATCCCCACAATCACCAAGGGTTGATCTTGGATCCTCCACTCTCCAGTGCAGTCTTAAATTGACACCTTCTCTAGGTTATGCCAAAGGGTCTTTCACCAGTTTGCCAGGGTTGATCTTAGATCCCCTACTCCATAGTGTAGTCTCGGATTGACACATTCTCTAAGTGATGCCTTAGGGCCTCTCACCGATTCGCCAAAGGTTGATATGAGATTCCCTATTCTATAGGTGATGTCTAAGGGTCTCTCACCAATTCATTAGGGGTTGATATGAGATTCCTCATTCTCTATATGATGTGTAATAGCCTCTCACTAATTCATCAGGGATTGATCTGAGATCTCTTATTCTCTAGGTGATACCTAAAAGCCTCTCACCAATTCGCTAAGGATTGATCTTGAATCTCCCTTCTTTCCAATGCAGTATTAGACTAACACCACTCTTTAGTGCGGGGGCTCCCAGGCCCTCATGCCATCATCAAGAGGCTATAAACCTCATAGAGACTCCCAAGCCCCCATATCATCATCGAGAAAGCTATCGACTTCACAGGGCTCCTGCATCCATGTCACCTGTCACACGTGTATAGCGTTGCGGGGATCGTCCTCCCAGAATGGGATTATCATGAATGATATGGGTGGAAAGAACTTGGAATTCTTGTCCTTTATCTATAAAACAAAGGAAAAATGAGTTGCCACCTAATTTTATAGTCACTAAGAAACCTAATGGTCTGCAAGAGTCTGGGTAAGGAGATTGGTTATGTAAGAAAAAGACGTATCACCCCCAGTGCACCATACCTATAGAATGTTGCTTTGTTGTTTGTTGTAAGTCATGTTTTTATTCGTTAGTTTGTCTAAGATTCGATAAAATTTCTTCTCAGTAAGGAGATCCTTATTTCATCAAGTTAAAACATAGTCATTCTAAAAAGCCTAGAAAAGTCTGTCTAAAGTTTAAGAAAAGTTTTCTTCAATAAAGAGATTCTTATCTTATCAGGTTAAAAACTAACCATTCTAAAATGCAAGAAAAAAAAGTTTTTTATTTGAAATTTTAGTCAAATCCTAATGGATAATCGCAAACTTATTGTGATATACATTAATAAAAAAATTTAGTTTTCAAACTATGATGAAAATGCAATTTTTATTTTTTTTTTGTATAAAATTTGCATGAAAATTTTAGAGTTTGGTCGTATGCACACAAAATAAAATATATATTTTTTATTTTTAAAATGAGGAAATGTTTTAGAATTTTTTGAAATTTCAGTGAAAAGCGGGTGTTTTTAATTATGAGTTAGTATCTTACAGTATAAATCTACAACCCTGACATTAAGTGAAATGATTGGGAAAATGTGTGAGTGGCCTATAAATAATCTTAAAATGGCCCTTGAAATTTTTTATAAATTTTGGAAATTTATTTGGGTCCTAGTTGGCAAAAAAAAAAACAATTTTTCTTAATTAAAACTGCCAAAATAGGTCTAATGATATGTTTGTCAAACACACCCTTAAACCAAAAAAATCAAACACACACAAAATGAAGAACACGATAAGTGTTCTTCGTGAACCTAGAAAAAATAACTCTCATCATCGACTAGATATAGCAAAACCAGGGGCATAAAAAGATTATAAATCATGCAAAGATCAATAATCTAGCACTTATTCAATTCGATTATCACTAAATCATCATGATTTAGTTAGGGACAGTTTCGGTTTGAAACCGAAACCCTAAGACTAAAATCAATAAATACATGTTATTGAGGTAAAATAAATCTAGATTACTAGCAAAAGATGTCATATATAGTGGTAAGAAATAGACCAAAACTAGTCCAAATCATATAGCCAAGGCAATGAGTTTTCCAAGAACACTGCCTGGTAAATGCAGAATATGCTTAAAAGACTCAAAATGGCAAATATGCAACCAAACCCAAAAAAAATGAAAAAAAAAACATACTAAACTTAGCAACCAAAACTTAAACAAACTCAAAAAAAATTATTTTAACCATTAAAACAACAAGAAACAAGGAATCAAAAGCAAAACAATAAGCATAATCTATGTCCTATAGCAAACCTAAAACACATTCCAACATTGTTTGAAAGATTTTTTTCACATTCTTAACCATAAATAATATGCATTTAGCTTAAGCAAACCTAGTTAACCATTAACAATGGTTTAAGAACATCAAAAACAAACAACAACCAAACTTTCAACATATACTACCATAAAGACTTCATTGACTATCTTGAACATCAAAATATGCTAAGAATGTATCTCAACCTAACATTTATCACCTTAAAAGCAATCCTAAGCATTAAACTAAACCTTAGACAACACTTAAACACATATACATGCTAAAACATGACATTGTTAAACAAAACAAAAGGCATCTATTGCATTTTAACTAGTAAATAGCTTTAAGAGAAGGCATAATGAACACCCAATGTAAAAGATAATAATAAAAATAGAATGGAAAGGAAGGGGAGGGTGTGCTCGTTGAGCTGCACCCCATCATCAAAGTTGAATGCTTACCTTATCTAATGATGTTGCCTCCTAAGTATCTTTCTTTAAGTCTGAATGATGAATGACATTGTAGGTGTGTGTTTGAGAGTAGGTAGAGAGCTAGTAACTATGGTGAGGGACAATATCAATGTTGTATTTATATTGCTTGATAAAAGCTTCCACCAGATCTTTCCATCTTTAGATTCATGTTATCTAGTCTTATATATTAGCTCAACATTGTCTTACTTAAACTGTCTTGTCTTACTTAAACTGTCTTGAAAGAAGTGTATTAATAGTTTTTCATCATGCATTACTTCTTTTATTTTGTTGCAATAAGATTTGAGGTAGGTGATAAGATACTGGGTTCTGATGTATTTGATGAACTTGGGAACACAAAATATTTTTGGTACAATCATGTTCAAGACTAGACATATTTTCATGGCTTGCACAAGATCATACAAATCCAACCCTTCGATAATCCTTATTCTAGCTTCCAACACTGTCATCTTATCATAATCAATGTCATAAGATTTTTTTTTTTAAGATTCCTTAGCAAATACATTTATAGCTGCAGGGATTGGTGCTAGTATTATTGACTGCATAAATGTTGCATTATATTGGGGTTCTTGACTCTATTCACCCATCATTTCCTTGGGCTGAACTATTATTTGAGTCTGAGCAAAAGTGACGGCCTAATTAGATAGGCATTCACCAAAGGTATTTCTGAGCGTTTGCTCGAGGAAGCTAGCGATGTGAGTTATGCTAACCTTCAGGTAATCTAACTCATCTTAGAAGTGGGCATCATGGTGAACACATTCTTTATCTTTTATATTTTTCATTTGGAGTCGGGTGTTATAAACTTTGTGAATTTGAGTTTTTTGAGGACCTATATTTCAACTTGTGTATATGATGATTTATTAACAAATGCATGATTATGATGCATATGCCAATATATATTGGATATTGATTAGCTTTTCTAAACTGATTCGTGACTCTTATAGCTCATTGGACAGGATTTATGAGTTCAACTGGTTGGTGTAAAGTAGCATTTGCCAAGTTCTTATCATGGTTGAATACCAAAACTCATTAGAAATAAAGGTGGGTTATGACCATCTCACAAGCAATAAAAGAGTTCATATATTGTTTGAAAATTTCAAAATTCAAAAGCCCTATGCATCACTACTCATAAAAAGCATCTCCTTTATTAGTTATGTTTCTAAGTGATGACACTCATGTGTTCTCGGTATTTCACGATATCATTTTTAATTTGTGTGGCTTATTGTTGCAACCTTTTAACATGATAGGCTACTTGCTCAATTTGCTTTGTTAAAGCCTTATTACTAGTTGTTAAAGCCTTATTACTTCTCTCCAGCGCTTGTACCATAGTCTTCAACTATGCTACCTTAGTCATTGTCCTTTACAGCTCCTTTATCTCAATGTCAAGATCGACTATTTTGGAGTTAATTTGAGCTTTAAAACTGTCAATATAGTCTTAACATCCTTGGCGCTCTTGTTTAGTCCTAATTAACTTTTTCTCCATCATAAAGTAATGACTTCTTAACTCTTTAATCTTCTCCTCTTGGATTTCCAGCTTAAATTGTAATATCATGATCTGTCCCTTTGAAGACTCAGTTCTCTTCTAATAGTTTCTCATGTCAAACTCAGCAGCTTTTCTAGCACCCATCTCTTCCTCATACTGTGTTGCATACTGGGATCAGATTCTTCTTTTCTCATCCATGTCAAACCCGGCTGATTGATTTTTCTCTTTTTCAACATCAAACTTCTTTCTAGGCCCTGTTTATTTGCAAGAAAGTGGTTTCTTTTTGGAAAGTGGTTTCCTTAGAAAGTGAATTCCAGAAAAGTAATGTCATGGAAAATAAGTTGGAAAATATTTTCCAGTGTTTGGTTATTTTATGAAAAATGAGTTGGAAAATAGTTTATTAATGTTCTTTCTTTTCAAGTTTATTAAAATAATAGGGAACAAATCTTACAAAGTAAACAGTTGAATGAGAATGGAATTGAAAAAAATATAATTTCATAAATTATCTCAAATAATAATCAAAATAATAGAGATCAAATCTAATAGATAAAAAAAATTAAAATATGATGAAATTAAAATAATAATAATTACAATTTCATAAATTATTTTAAATAAAATAAGTAATAATCAAAAGAATAAGGATCAAATTTGATAGATAAAAAATTTCAATTAAAAAACTGATAAGATAAAAGTAAATAACAATCATAAAAATAATGACCAAAGTTAATATAAAAATTAAATTAAATCAAATTTTAAGGGATGAAATTGAGAAAAAAAAGATTCTAATAAAATATATAGCAATCAAAAGTTTGAGGATCAAATTTGAAATAATCAGCAAACAATATCATATTTTTAAATTTTTCACAACTTCTGGAAAGTGTTTTCCGTCTAAAATAAAAGGAAAATACTTTCCTGAAAATCAAGCCAAATTTTCCTTTGACAAAAAAGTGTTTTCCGGTGATCGGAAAGTGTTTTCCGTTGACCACCTTTTCTAATGGCACACCAACACAGGAAAGTTTGGAAAGTGGTTTCCCAAAAACTGCTTTCCGGAAAACAAACGCACCATAAGGCTATCTTTTTTTTTTTCAAGAAATCAATTATTCCTTTATTGGTATTTATCCTGCCTTTGACTGACCTTTTGACTTTGAGTAACTCTTTTTTCGTTATCACGTGTTTGCTAAACAACTCTTCATACTTGGCTATTTGGGTTCTCGACTCATCTTGGATGCCCTTGGCTATTCTTCAACTACCATGACCTTTTTCTTCCATTATTTTACTATCTCATGATCATTTGTCAAAGTTGCTAGTTATTTATCCTTCTATTTTTATACGACTAATGATTCATATATGCAGCATCGGGATGGAATATCTCATGGCTCATTTCTCATGCATCCTACAATGGTTGAATGATAATATGGTTTTGGCTAAAATTGCAACTGAAAGGTTGATTCAATCATGTTCATACTCAATGAAGGCATTTGCAGCTTCTAAACTGATAACTCCAATTCCAAATAGGAACATAACTAACCCAAATATAGCAAAGGCCACTAGCTTGTACCATTCATCTCCCAACTTTCCTTCCTTAACATTCTTCTTCATTCAGATTTGATAATTTTCCACTTGAATCCTTTATCAACTACCCTACATTGGCTGATTTTTCCCAAGCATAATAACTTGACTACCTCTGAAGTAGTGTCTTCAAATTTCCGTCTAAGGTAGATCTTATAGCTATTATTTGAAAAATCTAGGATCTTTTCATACTCCTCTAAGGTAGGTGTCATATTGAAGTTCCCAAAAGTAAAACACATATATTTGGGATCCCAAAAATTCAGTAGGCTTTTACAACTGTTGCTTGTAATGAAAGACTCATTAGTTATGCAATCCTCTAATATCGCCTCTCAAAGAGGATCTCATCGACGTACCCTATAATAGGTAGCAATTTTCCTAGGTCATTTACCACATAATTTATCTTAGTAATACATGACAATCCACTATCATCGATTATTAGATAGTTTCCTCCGGTTACTTATGTTAGCTAAGATTCTTGCCCAAATTATTAAAAAGATGGATACTTACGGAAGTCATGATTTTGGTTCAGAATCCTGCAATACAGGATTAGCATGGTCAAACTTGCCTTGATACAAATTACAGGTGCCACATATAGCCTAAGGATAAGTTTTATTCATTAAGTGAGCATGAGTAGTTTTTCTACCTTGTCTCAAAAGGATCTCAGACCTATCCAATAACAGTCTTCGTAAAGACATTATAAAAGCATTGCGAGGAATGATTAAAGCACATATGTCCACCATTACCAAGCAGGAACTTATTTATGAGTTGGGTGTTTCACATATTTGAACCCTAACTGATAGTCATATGGCAGATCATTAATCTCCTATCTAACCTAGAAGTTTCTGTGTGCTTTCAAAAATTAAAGCAAGCGATGCATGATGCATTAGTTTATATCCAATATACAAATACATGTGCCACATGTACAAAAGAATGCATGTTGATAACAAAAATGATGGACAAAAGGCAATACAATTTAAAGTATAAAAAGAATAAAAATGTACACACTAACAAAAAAAAAAACACAACAATCAGATAAACAAACAAAGCTTAGTCCATGATAGTTCCCAGTGGAATCACCATTTTATCCAGGCGATCGTCATCCCGAAGCAGGCATATTAGGAATGATATGGGTGGAAAGGACAACAAATTATTTTCATTTATCAGTAAAACAAAGGGAAAGAGAATCTCCACCTAGTATTATAATTATTAGGAAACCTAATGGTCTGCAAGAGTCTGGGTAAGGGGACTAATTGTGTTAGGGAAAGATGTATCACCCCCGATGCACCTTACCTATAATAATTTCCTTTGTTAATTGTTCTAAGTCATATTTCTATTCGTTAGTTTATCTAAGGTTCGAGAAAAGTGCTTCTCAATAAGGAGATCTTTATTTCATCAAGTTAAAACCTAACTATTTTAAAAAACTCAAAAACATTTGTCTAAAAGTCTTCTTTAGTAAGAAGATTCTTATCTTACCATATTAAAAATTAACAATTCTAAAACCCAAGAAAATAGGTTTTTTTGTTTTAGATTATTGGATAATCGCAAACTCGTTGTAATACCCGTTTACTGATTTTTTTATTTTTCAAAGCATGATGAAGATGCAACTTTTATTTTTTTGTGTAAACTATGCATGAAAATTTTAAAATTTGATCGTATGCATATAAAATAAATTTTTTTTTATTATTTTTAAAATGAGGAAATGTTTTAGAATTTTTTGGAATTTTGATGAAAAGTTGGTATTTTTAATATCTTACAGTATAATTTTATAATCATGATATTAAGTGAAATAATTGAAAACGTATCTGAGGGACCCACAAATAATTTTAGAATATTTTTTCAAAATTTTTAGAATTTTTTGGAAATTTATTTGGGGTTTGTTTGGCAAAAAAACAAATTTCTTTAAATAAAACTGTCAAAATAGGCCTAAAAGCGTGTTTGTCAAACATGTTCTTAAGCTAAAAAATCTTTTATCAAAACACTTGACTATTGACTATTTAACTTTCAATTTAGCTATTGATTTCATCAATTTCAATCCTTATAGTCTCGTGTGTTTTACAAGTTGGTCATTGATTCTAAATCTTTTTAATTTGGCCCTTAATTAACCCTCAAACTTTGATTTTCTTACAATTTCATCCCTAATTCCACCCAATTGAGTTTGGAAAAATAAAATATGGTCTTTTAAAATTCTAATCTTCTCAATTAAGCCTAAATTAAGCTTTCAAACTTAGTTTTTCACCAATCAAGTCCCTTATAAAATTAATTTAACCCATTAAAAATATAATTAAGTCATTACACTTAATTAAATCTTTTAATTTGACCCAAATTAATTCTTAAACTTAATCAAATCATTAATTAGGCCCATGATTAAATCAATTTAACCTATTAAAAGTCTAATTAAGACCTCATATTTAATATTTTACAGATACGTCCAATAATCATTTAATTTGAGCTTAAATCTGTATTGTCCTTTAGTTTTAGGCATAATAAGGTATAATTGGGCTTTTAATTGTGTCCAAAATTCGAGCTTGGTTCCTCTATGCATTTGAAACCTTTCTCAGTCTGCTCTTGCCAAGTTGCTAATCTTTTTTTTTCATTTTCAATAAATTTTTTTTATTACTTTTCATTTCAAAAGAAAATAGTAATTTTAAGGGAAACTCAAAATTGGGTTATAACATCATCCTATGGAGGTCACATACCTCCCACACTCTAGTGCGATCACTCTCTAAATGATGGACTTAGTTTACCTGGTGTAATAGAACCACCCTCCATGGATTCGTCCCCACTATACTTTAGAATTTTTTCTAAATATAGGTGTCGCCATTAATCACCCTCATTAGGTTCCACTTAGCCTTTTATAATATTTTCTAAGTATAGGCTCACCCTCCATGAGTTTTTACTAGCCACTTAAAAAAAAAAAATTCTAAGTTGTAACTTTTTCTCCATAAGTTTCCCCTGGTCTTTTAGAGAAATTTTCTAAATATAGAGTCTTTTATATTTCACCTCATCCTCTTAAGAATTTTTTTAAGTATAGGTTCCTCCATAGTTTCCTTTAACTTACTTAATTTTTTTTTTTCAAACTGGTGCACACCTTTACACACAGGCTCTTTGGTTTATTACCCGGGATTTCAACCATTCTTCTTATATGAAAAATAAATTGATGAACTCATCATGGTAACCATGCATTTTTACATGTCTTTGCAGATTAAAACCACAAAAACTTGAGAGACTACTGATGGATCCAAATAAAATTGACCAAAAAAACCCAAACGAGCCCCAAAAGCCTTATAGGCTCAGGTATATATTTTATATGAATCCAATTTGTATTATTTTAAGTAGAATACAACTAAAAATATCACAAAGGTAAAAATACACTTCAGCCCCTTCTCTCCATAAAAGGACAAGATTTATGAGCTATAAATACACCATGAATCCTTCAAGCCAAATGTTCACAATCTTTTCATTCTTAATATTTTTAGCATATATATTTTCAGAGTCTATCTTTCTAAAATATCATTACACTTTCTCTCTCTATAAAGTTATTAACTTTACCATTAGAGAGTCCCTACGTCCATAAAAGGTCCATAAAAAGAGACCTTTGCAGGTATCAGCTACTAATCACCTAGCTTCACAGGAACTACCTTTTACTATCTAACTATTGGTCACCTAACTTACCAAGTATCACTTGTTACTACCACAACTATCAGTCACCTGGTTTATTAGGCACCACCTGCTACTACCACAACTACCGATCATTATGGCTTACCAGGCACCACCTACTACTACCATAGTTACTGGTCATCGTGGCTTACCAAACATCATTTGCTACTACTATTGTTATTAATCACCTAACTTACCAGGCATAACCTGCTACCAGTTACCAACCATTTGGGCCTTCTATATCAAAATCACCAGATACTTTGACCATGGAGAAGGAATCAGATTGTTTGAACTAAGAGATCTTCTAATTATCCAACACATCAACCTTATTCCTAATCATCTTGTATTTTAAGAATCATCATCATCATCATCATCATCATCATCATATATATATATGAGAGTGGAGAATGAGTCCCCTTGTCCAAATTTATCACGCGATAAATTGTTAAGTATTTCAATATATTATTCCTTTACAAACATATTAGTAGATGTAGTGATAAATTAGATTGTTGGTTTGCTCTATGTCATGGATTGGATAAAAAATATTAAAAATAAAAATAAATATCCAGGCATTGCTAATTTTTTTAGTAGAAATAAATTTTAAATTGTGTAAGAGTTGAGCCGATATGACTTAGTTGATTTGGCAAGTCTAAAAGAAACCCGAACGATTGGTAAAAACTTTTTTTTTACTTCAAAAAGCAAAATTCAAGACGACATGATTTTTTAATAAAAATATTGAGATGTCAACATATTGGATCAACCCGGGTTAACCTACTTATTTTGTGATCTTGGTCATGAGACCATGATAATCCCATATAAAGTAAATTGAGATAAATTATGAAACATAATTCTCAATCAACCTAATGGTGAAGGATGAAATTAAAAAAACTTAATTGAAATAAGAAGGACGAAAAAAAGTACCTGAATAAAATGCAAGTTAACTTGTCAAACCCATAACCTGAGTCATGAGATCAAGATAATCTCCTAGAAAATAAATTGAAACAAATTATGAAACTCAATGCCCAATCAACCAAATATTCAAAGATGACATTGAAAAAAAAAATAAAAAACATAAAAAAATGACCTAAATTAACACAGGTTAACCTGTCAAACCTATGACCTAGTCATAAGACCAGGATAAACCTCATATAAAATAAAAAAAAATAACTCAAGTCAACCTGTCAAACTCGTGACTCGGGTTAACCCACAAAACTTGTGATCATGTCATGAGAATGAGATAACCTCATCGAAATCAAACCAAAATAAATCATGAAGTTTAATTCCTAATCAATTCAACGCCGAGGATAAATTTGAAAAAAATTTAAAAAAGAAAACAAAAAACCTCAGTTAACCATGTTAACCCACCATACCCGTAACACGGGTTATTATATTGGGATAACCATATAGAAAGAAAACCACAACAAATAACAAAGCTCAATCTCCAATAAACCAAATGTTGAAATGTAAAATTAAAAAAAAAACATAGATTTGAAAGAAAAAAAAACACTAATGCAATGAATAGTATTTAGCAAAGTGATACACAGTAAAAACACAACCTATTTTAGTTTCTATTAACTAGACCACTTGCCTGCATTATGTCCTGGGTCGAATCAAAAAACTTTTTGAACTCCAAAAAAAAGTCTAAGCATTGCTAATGTTTTTTTTTAAAAAGAGATTTTAATCATGAATTCAAAATTATTTTTTTCTAATATCAATACGGTGACACATTAACCATTTTTTTATTTAATATTACAATGAAAACATATTGGATTCATCTTAGTCAATCTAGGTTGAACTGCAAAACCTGTTGGGATAACCCAACAAAAAAAATAGGAAGCTCAATCCTTAATTAACTCAATGTTGAAAGATGAAACTAATAAAAAGTAGCACTCAATTAAAAAAAAAACCTAGTGAACTCGAGTCAACCAGCTAAACTCACGATTTTAGTCATGCACGTTGCCATAACTACGACAGGCACATGGTACTTAGGTAACAAAAGTAGGCCTAATTGTTTTAAGCTAAATAAAAAAAGGTCTTTTTATTTTAAGTTAAATAAAAATAAATAGATTATTGATAACAAAAGGTGAAATTATATATTTTTAAAATTAGGGGACCGAAAATGCATTAAATAACAAAAAAGAATAAAAAAAACAAAGAGGCTAGAGGATAAAATATAGGGGGGAAGAACAAAAGAAAAAAAGCCCCTGGTTAATAAATAGGAATCAATTTCCCTTCAATTTTGCAATTCAAGGGCTCAATCAAGGAGAAAAAAACTTTAAGGATAAAAAAAACACTTCTCTAGTCTATAGTGAAATGTGAGAGGGAGTGTAATGCACGTGGGTACAATGTTTTTGCCTCACCTCTTAGTTTCTTTACTATTGTTGACTCATGTTATGCTACAAGTTAGATCAACTTTTTTTTTTTACATAAAAAGAAACATTCAGGAGTTGCTAATATTTTTCTAGTGAAGAAAAAAAAAATAAACCATGTAAGAATTGACTTTATATGACCTGATCAACTTTGCAAATTCAAAAAGAACTTGGACTATAATTAAAAATATAGTTTAACTAAAAGAATTCAAGATGACATCTTTTTCTTAATATATAGATGATAACAAATTGGATAAAACTGGGTCAACACGGATTAACCTGTCAAATTCATGACCAGAGTCATAATATCATGATAACCCCATATAAAGAAAATTAAAACAAATTATAAATTTTAATTCCTAATATATCTAATCTTGAAGAATGTAATTGAAGAAAAATATCAACTAAAAAGGAAAAAAATAACTCGAGTCAACCCAAGTTAACCTGCCAAACCCAAGACTCGAGTCATGAGATTGAAATAACCCTATATAAAGCAAATCAAAACAAGTTATGAAGCTCGATTATCAATAAATTCATTATTAAATAATGAAATTAAAAAAAAAAACAGAATAACATGACTTGAGCATACCTAGGTTAACCCATAAAACCTATGACTCGAGTCATAAGACCGAAATAACCTTATAGAAAGCAAACCATAATAAATCATAAACCATAATTCTTAATCAACCTAATATTGAATGATAAAATTAAAAAAAAATATATACCAATTAAAACAGAGAAAAAAAACTTGAGCCAACTAGGTTAACTCGTCAAACCCGTGAAACGAGTCATGGAATTAAGATAATCATATAGAAAGAAAACCACAATAAATCATGAGGCCCAATCTCCAATATATCAAATATTAAAGGATAAAAAAAGAAGAAAAAACATAGATTTAAAAAAAAATAAAGGAAAAAAACATTGTTTCACAATGAATTGTGTTTTGTGAGGTAGTTCACACTAAAAGCACCATTCCTTTTAATTTTTGCTAACTAGATCATTAGTCAGCGCTATGTTGTGGGTTGAATCAATTTTTTTAACATAAAAACATATCCAAATGTTGCTAGTATATTTTCTAATAAAGATTTTTTTAATCATAAACTTAAAATATGATGCATATTGGATATCTTTTTAAAATATTGAGACAACGATATATTAGAAGTCATTGTTTTTCAAATATTGAGACTGTCACATATTGGATTGACCTAGGTTAACTTATCAAATTTACAACATAAATCATGATATCGTGAAAACCTCATAGAAAATAAATCAGAATAAATTATAAATATCAATTTCTAATCAACCAAATATTGAAAGATAAAATTAAAAAAATATATTAAATTATAAAGGGATAAAAAAAACTACCCGAATCAACTCGGGTTAAAATGTCAAACCCATAACTCAGGTCATGAGATCAAGATAACCAATAAAAAGCAAATAAAAAAATTACGAAGCTCAATTTCCAACCAACTTAGTATTGAAGGATAAGATAAAAAAATCAATTAAAAAAATAAAAAAATAACTCAAGTCAACTCAGGTTAACCTTTTAAACTTGCGACTTAAGTCATTAGATCTAGATAACTTTATAAAAAATAAAAATAAAAATAAAAATCATAAAATTCAATTTCCAATAGATCCAATGTTCAAGGTTGAAATCAAGAAAACAAATTCAGGAAATTGAGATAACTCCACATAAAACAAATTGAAAAAATTATGAAGCTCAATTTCCAAACAACCTAATATTAAAAAATAAAATTGAAACAAATAAATAAATAAAAAGATTGAGTTGTTGGATGGTGAAATTAAAAAAAATATTAAATTAAAAAAGAAAAACAAATTGGATCAACCTGTCAAACTTGTGACTCATGTCATGAGATCAGGATAATTCCGTGAAAAGAAAATAAAAAAAAGGTTATAAAACCCAATTAAAAAAAAATCAATTACCTCTAAACTTGCGACCTAAGTCATGAGATCGAGATATTTTCATAGAAAGAAGATAAAAAAAAATTATGAATCCCAATTTTCAACCAACTCAATGTTGAAGAATGAAATAAAAATATATATATCAGAAAAGGCAGTAAAAAAATAACTAGAGTCAACCCGGGTTAACTTATTAAACTCACGATCTAGGTCATCAGATCGATATAAATTTATAGGAAGCAAATAAAAAAAAATATGAAGCTCCACTTTTAAGAGATATAATATTAAAAATTAAAATTGAAAAGAAAAAAAAAGCTAAATATATGAGACTAGTATATGACCTAACATCGAGAAAATTGAAAACAAATTTTAAAAACAACTTAATATTAAAAGATAAAATAAATAAAAAAATTAAGTTGTTAAAGAGTTAAATTAAAAAAAACACAAAATACAATTTTAATAAATAATATTTTATTGATGTGGCTACACCGACTTTGTTATACCTCTTAGTATTTTGTAAAAGTTTAAATAAAATGTTAATAATAATAATAATAATAATTTTATTTTCTTCGCTGATCGAGGAAGCAAGCAGATGACATCTAATAATTTCTTCTTGTCCTATGGTTATTCCTATAAATCTACTTTTGAACGAAGGTGGCACACACAATCACATATTCCCACTGTTGCTTTAACTTTTTGTGCGTATTGTTCAAATACAATTGGGCCAAATGAGAATTATCGTCAAGTGAGATTGGCTTCTCTCCGAATCATGGACCGTCACACAGAAGGTAGCCAGTGTCCCGTCGCCACTCCACAGCTCATTCTAAACTTACAACTCTTTTGTTAAAAATATTCTTTTAAAAATATTTATTATTTTTTTAAATTAAATTTTTAATATATTTAGATTGTTTGCATTAAGTATGGATAAAAAATTAAAAAAATATTATTTTAATTTATTTTTAAATAAAAAATAATTTAAAAAATAAAAATTACTAAGATACTTAATAGCTCTAAACACAATATCCAGATCACTTAGAGCCTATTTAAAAACGTATGTCAATCTGTTTTTTTAATTAATTTTTTTATTAAAAATTAAAAAAATTATATATTTTAAATTGTTTTGATACCTAATTTTAAAAAATAAAAAATATATTATTTTAATATATTTAAACATAAAAAAAATATTTTAAAACAAAATCACAACCAAACTCACTTATGCAAACAAACTCCCAACCAATCCTAAGTTTGCTCCACTAACCAAATCTAAATATACTCGTCACAGACCCACTTGAACATCGTGTAAATGTCAATTTAGTAATATTTTTTAAAAATATTTTTTTATTAAATAATTTTTTTAATATTAATATATAAAAATTATTAAAAAATATATTTCTACAACTCACCTTACAAATACAATGAAAAACAGCCTCCACAGTCATACTCCGACCAGGTCACGCAAACAAAAACTCCTTTCCACTCCTCCATTTAACCTTTTCAGTTTCTCTCTCCTCCTCATCAACGGTTTCTGAGTTACATAATCTCCTCTCTATCTTTCTCAAATAGATGTCATGGCCACAGCCACAGCCACCGTGGACTCCTCCGTTTGCAACTACCAGAATCAAGTCCACACCGAATCTCTCCTTCTAATCGACCTACGACATCTTTCCCAACCCGAACTCCTCTCCCTCTCCTTCTGTTCCTCCTCCTCCTCCCTCCACCGTCTCCAAACGGACACCGCCGACGTCTCCACTCCTAAAATCGACCGTTCAGTCTTCAACGAGTCTGCTGGAAGCCGCAAACAAACTTTCTCACGCCTCCGCCTCGCCCCTCGCAACAATAACGCTTCCTCTTCTTCCAATTCAACTCCTGTTGTTCCCTTTCAAATTACCGAACGACACCCTCTCGATGAAGAGAATTCACAGATAATTTATCTTCTCAAGTCGCTGTTTGGTTCTGATTCTCACTTTATTGAAAATAACAACGAGAATAATCATAACCTAGTCTCCGTTCCTGTCATCTATAATGAATATATGCGTTTTCCTTGTACAAATAATGCGGAATTGCAAAATGTTGGCTTTAGTCAAGGAGGAGTAAAAAGCTTAGAGGTAAATCACTTGATTTCGACTCGAATTGCTGAATCTAGTTCAAAGAAAAGGAAACGAGGCAGGCCACGGAAGAATGAGAATGTCGATTTCGGTTATAACGAGTTAGAAGAGAGGAAAAAAATTGAGAATAAAACGATTGCTGTTGTGTGTGACGATCTGGAAGTGCAGAATAAGAAGAAAGAGGAGATGGAGATGGTGGGCAAGAATGGAGTGGCAGTGGACTTTGTGGCATTGGGGAATATGGAGGATCCGTATGGGGAGGAGTTGCGGAGGAGGACGGAGGGAATGCTTGGCTTTAGTCAAGGAGGAGTAGTAAATCACTTGATTTCGACTCGAATTGCTGAATCTAGTCCAAAGAAAAGGAAGCGAGGCAGGCCACGGAAGAATGAGAATGTCGATTTCGGTAATAACCAGTTAGTAGAGAGGGAAAAAATTGAGAATAAAACGATTGCTGTTGTGTGTGACGATGTGGAAGTGCAGAATAAGAAGAAAGAGGAGATGGAGATGGCGAGCAAGAATAGAGTGGGAGTGGACTTTGTGGCATTGGGGAATATGGAGGGTCCGTATGGGGAGGAGTTGCGGAGGAGGACGGAGGGAATGCTTGGCTTTAGTCAAGGAGGGGTAAAAAGCTTAGAGGTAAATCACTTGATTTCGACTCGAATTGCTGAATCTAGTTCAAAGAAAAGGAAGCGAGGCAGGCCACGGAAGAATGAGAATGTCGATTTCGGTAATAACGAGTTAGTAGAGAGGGAAAAAATTGAGAATAAAACGATTGCTGTTGCGTGTGACGATCTGGAAGTGCAGAATAAGAGGAAAGAGGAGATGGAGATGGTGAGCAAGAATGGAGTAGTAGTGGACTTTGTGGCATTGGGGAATATGGAGGATCCGTATGGAGAGGAGTTGCGGAGGAGGACGGAGGGAATGCTTGGCTTTAGTCAAGGAGGAGTAGTAAATCACTTGATTTCGACTCGAATTGCTGAATCTAGTTCAAAGAAAAGGAAGCGAGGCAGGCCACGGAAGAATGAGAATGTCGATTTCGGTAATAACGAGTTAGTAGAGAGGAAAAAAATTGAGAATAAAACGATTGCTGTTGTGTGTGACGATGTGGAAGTGCAGAATAAGAAGAAAGAGGAGATGGAGATGGTGAGCAAGAATGGAGTGGTAGTGGACTTTGTGGCATTGGGGAATATGGAAGATCCATATGGGGAGGAGTTGCGGAGGAGGACGGAGGGAATGCAATTGAAGGCAGAATTTTTAGGGTTTTTGGAAGGGTTCGAGGGTGAATGGGGGAGTACGAGAAAGAAGAGGAGGATTGTGGATGCTAGCTTGTTTGGGGATGCCCTGCCGATTGGGTGGAAGCTCTCTATCTGCGTCAAGAAGCAAGCCGGTCGTGTTTGGTTGGCTTGTACAAGATACATAAGGTTTCTTACTCTCTCTCTCTCTCTCTCTCTAAATAGTAGTTTTTGCTGATTGTATTGAGTAAATATATAGGGTAACTGATTTGTGTTTTCCGTTGTTCTGCTATTGTATGAGCAAGTAAAGTTGAGTGATACTTAAAATATGCATAGCAACATGGAAGAAAATTCACATGAAAGAGAACAAATTTTGCGATAAAGAGATTTAAATAGAGTTATGCTTTGCTTATGGAAGTTCTGCATGTAACTTTTTTGTTTTAATTTTGATGAGGATGGCTTGTTAATTCTGAATTTTAATATCCCTGGATATCTTTCACTCGTAGTTCTCATCATCCATCTAAGCTGCCATTGCAATCTTGGTTACTCTCAAATCTCAATACATGTAGGTTGCTTGGTGTTTGTCCATTTCGCACAATAAGCTGTATATTGTCTGTATATGATGCTCTTGAAATTTTTTTTTCAACTTCACATGACATTCTCACTCCATTTGTTCCATTGGCAATGTCTTTTTCAGTCATCTTCTTATTGTAGAGGATGTGTATTTTGACTCTATGCTCGATAGGTCAGTCAGACAACTGTTATCCTGTCACTATTCATGATAACAATGAAGTCCTAAATTGCTACCTGGATTTCTAGCTATTGATTGACCTTACACATTGTGGTTAATAGGATATTGACCTTACACATTGTGGTTCATAGAATATTATTAAATGATAAATGCTATACCAGTACCCCTATTAGGGCTTGATTGTTCTCTGCTACAGTTATTTTTGCAGTTTCTAAGTGGCACAGAATACAAATATAACCCTAGGAAGTTTATGTTTCATAATTAATTTTGCATATTTTGTAGCTTGTGTAATTCTTACCTACATTTCCTAATTCAAGACTATCCAGCCCTAATGGGCTGCAGTTTGTGTCCTGCAAGGAAGTTTCATCGTATTTGCTTTCCTTTTCTGGACTTCATGATGTACGACGGTCGAATTTTGATCACATGGATGGCAGGATAAAGTTGACCGACAAAATAGCTACATCCATTGTAAGTTGATACTTACAGTTTTTGTTTGAGCAATTCAACTTTCCCTGTAGTTTTTACTTACCCATGTGCTACAGTCTGCAGATCAAACATGTAAAGATGGCAAGGATGAGAATGATTTTATTAGTTATAAGGCATTGCCTGTCACCTCTACATCTACTGAGACAGGGGGGTGTCCGAGGGAGGTTCAAGCAGGGATGAATTATGAATGCCACAAGTGCACCCTGACTACTCAAAAGAATGATGAACCTGCATCTGTTGAAATTCCTTTTGGATCTGTAAAGATCCAAACATCGATTGACATTGACAGGGATTCTGATGAAATAACTTCTAACACTAAAACCAATGGTGAAATAAATTCCATCATTCCATATTGTGAAATGAAGGCAAATACATCTGTAGAAGCCTATTGTGGTAAGCAGGATAGAGTATCTAATATTAGCAATGATGAAGTGGGGAAGATGAATGAAGTTACTGACATTGTTGCTGCTGAAATTAGTGTTTGTTCAGAACCATCCTTGTTGAGTAATGAGAATAATGCAATTCATAGATCTTCTGATGAAACAAATGTTCCTAAGTACAGCGCCAACATTATTGATGATCTTGACTGTTCAGTTGCTGGTGATGTAAGGAACCTGGCCTGTATAAATTTGAATCAGGTTCCCCCTAGGTTAATTGAGGAACTCAATCAGGAGACAGGTTCTGATAGTGGTTTACTTGCTCCAAATGCCAAGGAGAACATGTTTAATGATGACATTATTGAGGATAGGAATTGCTCTAGGACAATTGATAACATGGTAATTGATGATTGGGATGCAGATGGAAAAGGTGAGCCTATTACTGGTTCTTGTGCTGCAATAGCAGAGAATGTTGCTGCTAATTTGAAGGAGCAAAGAAGTTCTGAAGGCTGTTCTGTCGGGCTTTTAAATTCCATTGCGGTGGAAACCATGCAGGAAAAAAGTTTTAAAGGGGATTTAACAGGTATTGAGAACAACATGAACAGTGTTTGTACTGGCATGTTAAATGAGAGCAAATTTGATGGTGTTGGTAAACCTGGGACGAATGAGTTAACAAGTGTTTGTCGTGACAATAACACTGCACTGGTTGATGATAATGTGGCGATTAATGAACAAGGGAAAAATCATGGGGGCTGCCCAGTTATTCCATTTTTGAACGAGCAGATGCATCTTGTTGAAAATAATATCACTGGGACTCCTAAATGCACAATAAGAGAACCCTGTCAAGAAGAGGAATCTGAAGGGGGCCTGCTTACTATATCTGGTAATGAGCAATCATTTGACTTAAAAGGTAATGTAATTAAGGTTTCCAAGGGCACAATAAATGTGGTTAATCACAATGAAGTTCTGTGCCTTAAGAACAATGAGTTTGGCAGTGAGATTGATCAATCTGTGCAGACCGTAACTAATATTAAGCAGGAAAGAAGTTCAAACATTTTTTCATTTTTTCCATCTACAAATGGACTAACATTTGCTTCAAAAGATGAGCAATCCCATGATGATGAGAATAGTGTGAATCAGTTATCATGCACCACATCAGCGGAAGACAAACTACAGGAAGCTAAAACCTCCTGCAATGGAGAGTTATGTATTGCTTTTGGTGACAATTGCACTGAACAGGATGCAGATATTGTGACAGGCACTGTGCAGGAAATTTGTTTTCTTTTTGCTGGGAATCAACATACATTGACTGCTAAAGATAATGCAACTGGTCCCTTCAATGGCACCATGGATGAGCTGAAGCAGAAAATGGATTCCGTAGAGAGTGTACTTTGTCTATCTGGTGATGCGCCGATGCGGGGTGTTGAAAAGAATTTGCACACAGCATTTACAGGGTCAATTCAGGAGGAGCCGAGGGTAAAGAACAAAGAAAATTCTAAGAAAGATGATTTGGGTCATGATTTTAGTGGCCACCCTGGACCAAATGAGAGTGTCGAATCTGAGTTTATGTGGAGAAATGAAGAAAATGGTGGCCTGCGATGTGATTTTGCTGATACTTGTCAACCAGTGCAAGCATCAGGTTTTTTCCCTCTGTATGATGCGGTTTCAGATAAGGTATGGCATGGGCAATTTCTTTATGTTGATACTTTTAGCCTGTTATGCTAATGGATTAGATGGTAGTTCCATTTTTTTCTTCAGAAATTTATATGGTGCATTTTTTTTTTTCTGAGATCACTGGGTGGAAAGTATTTTTTTGGTAGTGGGAACCAGTGATCTGATTTATCCTTTTCCCTTACATTTGTGTTTAATTTGTCTTTAGTGGTTTCCTTGTCAATACAAGGGCTCTCTTGTATGTGTTTGTGGCATGCATTTCTTACAAGTTCTTCCATGTTATATTTTAGAGAAATGGGACTTTTTACTTGGAAATAAATTATTTTCCAGTGAGGAGTTGATGAGTGATGACCATTATCTTTAGCTTTAAAACTTGCTTGTTATATAGTCAATGGAATTCTTGATGTATCATTTTTTTTGTTAATGAACAGGGTGAAAGTGAACTCTTTGGTGAGGCATATGGTGTTATATCAGGTTTTGAAGGGTTGAAATCGGGTGGCATGGAAAATATGGAATATAATCTTCTGACTTCTCAAGTGAGCTCTCATTCAGATGAATCCAAGGTTGTTTCATGTGATGCAGTTATACCTCAAGGGTTTGATTCTTCTGTTTGTCTTGAGAAGGGAGATTTGCCTTTTTTGCCAAAGAACGCAAGCAGGCACCACGTACCTGCTGTGTGTGTCTGGTGTGGAAGGGAGATTTGCCAGGAGGCTTTTGAATCTGAAGCACAAACGAGCACGATGGGTTTTATGTGTGCAGAGTGCACTGCCAGGTTTTCAGGGCAATAATGTACAGTAAAATGGGTTGCTAATTAACAATTCCAGGCTCCCATGAGGAAAAGAGCTCAGGTAGTTTCTACTTTCTACATTCAGAAATTGTTTCTTTTGGCTAGAAATGATTCCATGTTTTACAGAAATTCAAAAACCCATTTGGTTGTTACCCTGTTGTCTTCTAAAAGTCGAGCTTGGTGTCAAATTAACGGTTGTTTTTGTCAGGTTCAAGTTCTTGAACCATGGATACTTTTTTCAGCATGTGAATTATTATGAAGTGACCATGTTTTCATTCGCACAGGCTGTGTGGAAAAATTCATCTAGTCAATTTACACACTCAAATTGTTCTTTATCATGCAGCGAGAGTTGTTTGCATTAGCTATTTTAATACTCCTTTTACTTTGAATTTCTACGTAGTGCTTCTTTACACAATCTTTGACCATCATGTAACAACCATACCGAATCTCTATTTCCTTCTCAATCTCAAAAGGGATAGAGCTTGATGAGACTTGGGGATAGCAAAATACACTTCTTTTTTCCTCTCCCTCTACGTAGAGAACATGATGGAATGTCCCAGCAAGGAAATAGGAAAACGTATTCCTCTGTAGGCTTAGGTCTGTGTTGTTCTCAAAACTCGTATCGGTTCCCAGGAGGAGCAGGGGTGTGAAACTCTGAAGATCATCATTTACTGAAACTGGTTTCGTTTCATAATACTGTAACCTTTTTTTAGCTTGCGCTTATATAGGATAGTTGCGTTTCAAAAATTATATATATATAAAAAAAAAAAAAAAAGTGTTTTTGGGTCACAAACAGACTAGTCAAAACACCATATGGACATGCAATTTTGAGGCCGTGCCAAAGAAAAAAAAGAAAATAAACTGAAATTGATCGTGATCAGGATTATACAAATTAGATTATGAAAGACAATTAGATGATGAAAGACCGAACCGAAAGGATGTTAAGATTTGGAAGAGA
>Ga0325401_1000782_pt1 | contig 24655 bp, 16 predicted proteins | sample PopdelMetagenome_FD_205666 | JGI IMG/M metagenome (GOLD analysis project Ga0325401, IMG submission 205666) | Populus deltoides microbial communities from Bellville, Georgia, United States - Xylem-PdKOR-R2 | ecosystem: Host-associated > Plants > Phyllosphere > Stem > Wood/Secondary xylem | place...
GCTCCCCACTACCCCCCCCCCCCCCCCCCCCCCCCCCCCCCCCGCGGCGCGCCCCGGCGCCGGCCGGCGCGCCCCCCCCCCCCCCCCCCACGCCTGCTGGACTTTCCACTTTAATTTGTACTAGATTGGAGACTCCGCGTGACAGAATAGTTTTTTTAACCCGAAAAAAAAATGAGATGATTATGTTTTTTTTTAATATGAAAAAATTGATAATTAAATTACATCTTAATTAATTTGATAATAAGATAAAAAAATTAAGACTACAATAACAAAAAAAAATAAATGAATTTTTTTGTCCTAGATAAACAGAATTAACACTCGAAATCTATGATCTAAACATAAAATATGTTTAAATTACGTGTGTATCATGCGTTCTAAATCATGAGATCGGGATAACTTAATAAAAAAATTGATAATAAGTAAGAATAAAATTAAAAAAAATAAGAGATAAATATAGATCAAGGTATTTTAAAGTGCAACACGGGTCATTTATTTTGATGTGTTTAATAAATTTATTTATTAAAATTAATTTGTAATAGAAATCGACAGTTACATAAAATTTATTGAATAAAAGAAAAGAAAAAAAATACATGCAAGGTTGAACACAATAAAAATATCATAAAAAACATTTTTAGTTTTTGAAAATAAATGTAATTTATATAAAAATTACAGATAAATTATATTAACTTCATTAAAAATTAAAGACATCCAGTATAATTAAAAAAAATCACCATTTAAAAAAAATGCTAGATAGTCCAAGAAAATAACATGGGAGGGGTATTAATTAAAAAAACATAAAAATATATTAATTGAAAAACAAATATCAAGAAATGAAAAGCTCAGGCACTTAGAACTTAAAGCCCAAGCGAGTGCCTAGGCTTGTTATTGTCATTCACCCTTATCTTTTGAAAAACAATATTAGACAGGTGACATGTAGTTTGTCGGTCCAGATTCTGGCCACCATTGTGGTGGCAAAAAAATTAGGTCTAAGAGTTTTTTTACCTAAAAGATTCATTTTCAGCATATTTCAATCACAAAACACCATACAAAATATTTCTAGAACATCAAAAAACCAACTTATCAACTTAACAAACTGAAAAGGGTTCAAACCACAAAATCAAACAAAAAAAATATTACATTATTGACTTGGATATGGTTTTCTAAAATATATTAAGGCTTAAAACAACATCACGAGACTCTCATTACCTAGTGGAACTCGTTGACATTCATTTTAACTTGTTTCGTGGTTGGAATCATAGCTAACAAATGAGCTTTCTCTCTCTTCACCAGAATATAACAACTCCTCTCTCTCCTTGCATGAAAATAGAACTGAAAAACGACGACAACGAAGTATTGTACCAGAATGTAATTTTCTAAATTTAAAGGGACTAGTCTCCTAATAGCAAAAAAAGAAAAGAAAAGAAAAGAAAAGATGGGGGCTAAAATGTACTTTTCAAACAACTTGCAAAGTCGTCACTAATGTTATCTAAGATTTTCATTCTAGTCCTTTGTCTTGTAATTCAACCCTCTCTCCTATGAAAACATACAATTAAGTGCTAATTTCAGCTAAAAAAAATCTCAATCATGTAAAATAAAAATTTTAAAAAATTATTATTCTTTTTAATAATTACCCCAATCTAAAATGATCCATAAAATGATGAACATTGTTTTGTGCCATAGTAAAAGCACTACCCTTTTTGTCTCTGTTAATTATCTAGATAAAAAAAAAAAAGAATAAGAGTGAAACATGTAACTTGCATATGATTGGTTAACATGAATTGACAAAATACATAGTAGACAGGCTAATGGATTTATTTTTATTTCTTGCTTTCCTGTACAAAATAATCTTACACACTTTATATCTAATAAAATATAAATGATTTTCATATAAAAAAAGCTGTGTTTGGTTAATAATTCAAGATAAAAATAATAGATAAAAAAATAAAAAAAAATATTTAACTGAAAAAATATAAACATAGATATGAAATAAATCTATTGTTTCAAGATAAAAGATACTAAATTGTTTGTTTGCTTTACGATGTAAGTTGGATAAAAAAAGTCTTAACGTAAAAAAAATTCAAGCATTGTTAATGTTTTTTTAATAGAAAAAAAATTTAAACTATATAAGGATTGATATGATGTGACCTGATCTCTTTGACGGTTTCAAAAAAACCTGAATGACCGATGAAGACACAATTTGACTTAAAAAATATTTTAAATGAGATTTTTTTATAAATATTGAGATGACAAACATGTGGGAGAATTAAATCAATCTGTCAATCAATGTATCGATTTAAGAGATCATGTAAAATAAATCAAAATAAATTATGAAACTCAATTTATATACATGTTAAATGATGAAATTAGAAAAATAAAATAAAAAAACCTAAAACATTGACTGAGTCAACCTGCTAAACCTGCAATCCATGTCATGAGACTAAAATAACCCAATAGAAAGAAAATTGAAACAAGTGATAAAGCCTAATTCTCAGTCAACTTAGTGTTGAAAGCAGACTAAATATAAATCATGAAAATTAATTTCCTATCAACTTAATGTTAAAAGATGAAATTGAAAAAAAATTAATTAGAAAAATAAAAAAAAGTTAATCGAATTAATCTATCAAACCTGAGTTCCAGGTCATAAGCCTAGAATAATTCCATTAAAAATAAATTGAAAAAAAAAAATGAAAACTGAATCTCAAATAAATATAATATTGAATGATAAAATTAAAATTAAAAAAATACATATTAAAAAAATGAATAAAAAACTATTCGCAGAGAGGGGTACAACAACTTCCTTTCTTGTTAGTTTTTTTTTGTTAATAAAAAAACAAATTGTCAAAACACTTTTTTAGTGAATAGTGTCTTGGATGGATGGGTATAAAAATTCTCATTCTCTTTTAGTTTTTTTGTTAATAAATATATAATAAATTCTGCTTGGTTAAAAAATAAAGATAGAAATATAAAATAAATCTATTTTTAAAATATTTCTTAAATAAATTTATATTTATTGAAAACAAGAAGTGCATGACTTTATTTTATTTTATTTTATTTCAGGGCATTAAACAAATGGTATCTAAGTAACCGTTTATTCACTTGAGAAAATCTTACCATTAGCAGTGACATGAGTGAGGCAAGGAAGTGCATAAACTTTGGCTTTGCTGTAATTTTTATGATTGTGATTTAAAAATATAGTTTTAAAAAATTATAAATTTTATTTTATCTGTAACCAAAATTTCAAATTTTTTTCCAATAAAACTTATATAAGATAATAAAATATACCAATTAACTAAATATTTTTAAAATCACAATTAAAGCAAAACGCAATTTAACTATTTTACCCACACTCGTAAACAGACACTAGAGTAAAGGTGGGCTGTCATTAGCGAATTCCAGGACGAGAGAGAGAGAGTGTTTAAGAAGATTGCTGTGAGAAGAAAAGGGTCATTTTCCAGTGGCACGAAAAGGAAATCCAGCATCTACCACATCGATACACAACATATGCCCTTAAATAATAATATAATAATAATAATCAGAGTTCCATGCTAGATGTGTTAGGATTGCATGAGTTATTTCTTAAAATATTTTTTATTTAAAAATATATTAAATTATTAATTTTTTTATTTTTTACAAATTATCTTTATCATCAAAAAATTTTAAAATATAAAAAAATTATTTTAAATAAAAAAATTTAAAATTTTATAAAAGATAATTTAAAACACAATTCCAAACACAAAATTCATTTTCAAATTAATTAGAAACATAAACAATTAATGAATACGTTTACTAAGCAAGCATTAAGCAGCAAATAGTTCAAGTACTCTGTCAAACTTTAAATGACATTAATTTGAAATCTTCTAAGAAAAATCGACTATATATTTATTTATTTGGAATTGTTATTTATTTCTGAATTTACATAAATAAGTTTCCAATAATGGTTATTATTCAGGTGAAAAATAATAATAAAAAAAGGTAAGTTAAAGAAGAAGGAAGAGTCTTGGATGCTTCTAAGCAAGTCCGTGGACGGCCACAACTATAAGTCTATAACCCAAAAAATGCTCGTATTTACAGCTAGTGCTACAACACCCCCAAAAAACTAGAGTTTGTTATACAACTTCAGGAAAAAGTCAAGAGGAGAGAAAGTTCAAAAAGCAATTCAATTCGCCATACAGACATCAATCCATCCACCATCTTCCTCTGATTCGCCGACTGATCACTTACACCAGATGTGTTCCCGCTGATTTGCCGCCAAACAACGTTGCAGCACCTTTTTTTTATATTCTTTTTTCAGATCTGAGGTCGATGAGAGGCTTCTGTCGGTATTGTTGAAGTTTGATTATTACAGGCAGAGAGAGATGCGGTCCTTCCCCTGCTTCACCATTATTTGAAGAAGAACAGGGTAAGGTATGTGAGTAGCAGATTAGATTTTGATTCTTTCATTTTATTCTATTTTGCTGCTTTAACTAATTAATTTAATTATATGTCTGACTGAGCGACCCTCTCTGTTTTCGTTTAAACTCAAAACTAACTATTTTTATCTCTTCTATTTATAACAATTTCACTATTTTTATCACACCCCTATTTCTTACAATTTCATTGTTTTTTTTTTTAAATTATTTGATATAGGAAATACTTATACATAAATCACACAACTGATGACTTTGCTTATTTTTTTTAAATTTTAATTTTAATTTTCTGTCTGGAGAGAGAGAAAGAAGTTTTTGGTTTATTTTCATTTTGTGGTGATCTTTATTTGCTAGCAGTAGTCTGTGTTTTTTTTTTTAATATTTTCTGTGTAATTCTAATTCTGACAGTGGGTTTTGGGTTTTGTTTATTAAATTAGGTGTTATTATCTGTGAGGGTGAGGAATTTCCGAAGACATGGAAAAGGTGGGTGCGCAAGTAGCTGCTCCCATGTTCATTCACCAAGCACTTTCTAGTAGATATTGTGATTTGGCTTCCATGGCAAAAAAACGTGATCTTTCGTACCAGATGCCCAATTTTCAGCTCCAACAACATCACTTTCTTGAGACTTCTTTAGAAAAAAACTGGAATTCTAAGGCTTGGGATTGGGATAGCGTCGGTTTTGTTGCTAGACCTTCTGATGCTGCTGAAACTTCACGTCTGGGAACTGCATCTAGAGAGACTAAGAAGAAAGATGAGAGTGATTATAAGACCAAATCCAACTCTGCTGATGAAGATGATGGTCTTGGCTTGAATCTAGGTGGGAGTTTGACTTCTGTTGAGGAGCCTGTATCAAGACCCAACAAGAGGGTCAGGTCTGGATCCCCTGCCAATGGTAGTTATCCAATGTGTCAGGTCGATAATTGCAAGGAAAATCTAACTACTGCTAAGGACTATCATCGCCGTCATAAGGTGTGCGAAGTTCATAGTAAAGCCACGAAAGCCCTGGTGGGAAAGCAAATGCAGAGATTTTGTCAGCAGTGCAGCAGGTTGTCTTTACTTTGTTGTGCGTATTTCATGCTTGACTGTTCAACTAACTTGAGTGGCACAAGCCCTTCACTTAGATTTTTTCTTAATTTGATTTACAAATGCACTCAATTTTGCTTGATAGGGTACATGCTAATGTTTTAATCTCTAATGGCCGTTGATAAATAATTTTTTCCACTGTGAGTTTATATGAAACCTCCTTCTCCGCCATATGCAGGTTTCATCCTCTTACTGAGTTTGATGAGGGAAAGAGAAGTTGTAGGCGTAGGCTTGCTGGGCACAACCGACGAAGGAGGAAAACCCAGCCTGAGGATGTTACATCACGGCTACTAGTCCCTGGAAACCAGGATATAAACAGTAATGGAAACTTGGATATTGTAAACTTATTGACTGCTTTGGCTCGCTCTCAAGGTAAAACAATCTTCCAATGATTGACTTTTATGTTCCACCCATTGAGCTGTGCTGAAATGAAATCTTTGCCTTGAAAATTGTAGGGAGGGCCGACGATAAAAGTACCACCTGCACAACAGTACCAGATAAAGACCAACTTATTCAGATTCTTAGCAAAATAAATTCACTGCCTTTGCCGATGGATCTTGCTGCAAAGTTGTCAAATATTGCAAGTTTAAATGGGAAAAATCCCGACCAACCTTCATCAGCGCATCAAAACAGATTGCATGGAACTGCATCTTCTTCATCAACCGTGGACTTACTTGCTGTACTTTCAGCCACTTTGGCGGCATCTGCTCCAGATGCTCTTGCAATTTTATCTCAAAGCAGTCAGAGCAGTGACAGTGACAAGTCTAAGTTGACGGGCCCCAATCAAGTGACTGGTTCCGATTTGCAGAAGAGATCTAATATTGAGTTTCCTTCTGTGGGCGGTGAGAGAGTTAGTTACTGCTACGAGTCTCCTGTTGAAGACTCAGATTGCCAGATCCAAGAATCTCGTCCTAACTTTCCGTTACAGCTGTTTAGCTCGTCGCCTGAGAATGATAGCCCTCCAAAACTATCATCTTCTAGGAAATATTTCTCTTCTGACAGCAGTAATCCCATTGAAGATAGGTCTCCATCATCTTCTCCTCCTGTAGTGCAGAAGTTGTTCCCATTGCAGAGTACTGCAGAAACTATGAAGTCTGAGAAGATGACAATCAGTAGAGAGGTGAATGCAAATGTTGAAGGTAGCAGGAGCCATGCCTGTGTTTTGCCGCTCGAGCTCTTTAGAGGTTCAAACAGAGAACCTGACCATGGTTCATTTCAAAGTTTCCCGTATCAAGGAGGATATACGTCTTCTTCTGGGTCTGATCATTCACCTTCTATTCAGAATTCTGATTCTCAGGTAGCCTGGCATTAGGCCGCAGTCAGGATTACTTTTTCTGTTTTAGTCTACTCTCTCTTCATGCTCCCATTTGCTAATCTTGTTAAATTAGTTGCTACATGGTTCATCTGCAGGATCGCACTGGGCGACTAATTTTTAAACTATTTGATAAGGATCCCAGTCATTTCCCTGGGACATTGCGCACACAGGTGAGCTTAGGGTATATTTTGATTTTGTGTGTATTCATGTGTGTGAAGTAAATTTGCATGAAGACACAGTAATGGCAGCTCCTTATGGAATTCTAATAATGATCATACCCTTTTTCTTTCAGACCTACAATTGCTTATTGACAGTTCTATTGGGATAGAATCTAATACATTGTTGTATCATTTTCTTCCAGATATACAATTGGCTTTCTAACAGTCCATCAGAAATGGAGAGCTACATAAGGCCTGGCTGTGTGGTTCTATCAGTATATTTGTCAATGTCATCTGCTGCCTGGGAACAAGTGAGTGAACTGGCCTAATGAACCTCAGGAATTATAAATCTGACCTTATGCTGACCACTTGCAGGGTATATTTGTTTTTTGCAGCTTGAAAGAAACCTGCTTCAGCAAGTCAATTCTCTGGTTCAAGATTCAGATTCTGATTTATGGAGGAGTGGAAGGTTTTTGTTAAATACAGGCGGGCAGCTAGCATCACATAAAGATGGTGCGTGGATGAGTGATGGGTTCCCCATGCCCCGTCTTTTTTGGACTGTTTGCCAATTGCATTTGTCTAGTTCTAACCTTGCCTTTTCTCATGGGACAGTTCATGTGGCCAAAAAGTGAAATGGCCACATCTTTCTATGGATTTTGTGGAAATATCTGGCTCTAGTTTTTATGTGAATTATGAAATAATTTTGTAATAATTTAATTGTTTTCTCTGGTTGTTCACACATCGATTAATTTAGTTGTTTTTTCTGTTTGTCCACACATCGATATTCAGGAAAGATTCGTTTGTGCAAATCATGGAGGACATGGAGTTCCCCAGAGTTGATATCAGTCTCCCCAGTGGCAGTTGTTGGTGGGCAAGAAACCTCTCTTCAGTTGAAGGGAAGAAATCTGACCAGTCCGGGCACCAAGTAAGAAATTATTCACTCCCTTAAAGTGCTTTTTGAGCGACCCTGTCTTACTTTTTAAGTAATTTTCATATATAATTTCGTGTAGGATTCATTGCATGCACATGGGAGGATACACATTGAAGGAAATTACGGACTCCACTTCTCCAGGATCCATATACGATGAGATAAACATGGGTGGTTTCAAAATTCATGGTCCATCTCCTAGTATTTTAGGTCGATGTTTCATTGAGGTAAGACTCTGCACCTACTCATATGCCCTTGAAGTCTAGAATTGCACAAATGGTTTGTATGAGAATGATATCGTGTGACATTTGCCTATGCTATAAACAGGTAGAAAATGGTTTCAAGGTCAACAGTTTTCCTGTAATAATAGCTGATGCTTCCATCTGTAAAGAATTGAGACTCCTTGAATCAGAGTTTGATGAAAAGGCTAAAGTAGGTGATATTGTGTCAGAAGAACAGGCTCATGATTTGGGGCGACCTAGATCAAGGGAAGAAGTTTTGCATTTCTTAAATGAACTTGGATGGCTATTCCAAAGGAAGAGGGAGTCTTCAATTCTTGAGGTTCCAGATTTTTCACTTAGCCGCTTCAAGTTTTTGCTCATTTTCTCAGTTGAAAGAGACTATTGTGTGTTGGTCAAAACAATTCTGGACATGCTGGTAGAAAGAAATATGTGTAGGGATGAGCTATCTAAGGAGTCATTGGAGATGCTGTCTGAGGTTCAGCTCTTGAACCGGTCAGTGAAAAGGAGCTGCAGGAAAATGGTGGACTTGCTTATTCATTATTCTATTGTCAGCCATGATAATTCCTCCAGAACGTATATTTTCCCACCAAATGTTAGGGGGCCTGGTGGTATTACACCTTTACATTTGGTTGCTTGTGCATCAGGCTCAGATGGTTTGGTTGATGCCCTGACAAATGACCCACATGAGGTAATGTTTTTTTCTGTTTTTCTTTTCTTCCTTGTGTCCGCACCTTTTTATATCTGGCTTCAGGGACCTACAAATGCCCTCTCCCATTTGTAAATCTTTAATTTTCTGGGCATTTATCCTAATTGGATTGTGTGTTGTAGCTTTCCATGCTACTATGTTTTTATTTGTCATAGATTTCAATTTTGCATTTAGTAAATGCTTACCTTTTCAAGATTGCAATTATTTGGGAACCAAACTGTGTATATTTTTACTTTATGGGCTTGTTTGGGTGCAGGGGAAGGTTGGGATCATGGCTAGCAGTTAGGATAGAAATGGTTATTATGCTGGGTTCCTATTGTATGTGTGCGAGTGCATGTTAAAATACATTTTCTGCTTTTTAATGAATTTCCCCTTCTGCAGATTGGGCTGTCCTGTTGGAATTCTCTTCTGGATGCAAATGGCCAGTCTCCATATGCCTATGCTCTCATGACAAAAAACCACTCTTATAACTTATTGGTGGCTCGTAAACTTGCTGACAAAATAAATGCCCAGGTTTCTGTGACAATTGGAAATGAGATAGAACTACCAGCGGTGGAGCAAGAACATGGGGCAGTTTCACAGTTTCAGCAAGGGCGTAAATCCTGTGCTAAGTGTGCAATTGTAGCGGCTAAGTTCCACAAGAGGGTTCCAGGTTCACAGGGCTTGCTTCAGCGTCCCTACGTTCATTCAATGCTAGCTATTGCTGCTGTCTGTGTTTGTGTCTGCCTGTTCTTCCGAGGTGCCCCAAACATTGGCTTGGTTGCTCCCTTCAAATGGGAGAATTTGGATTTCGGAACCATTTAGACAATTTATGGTTGTGAGGATTTATGGAAAGCAAGTAAAGGAAATAACAAGGGACAGTGAAATGCACAAAATTCAGATAATTGTTTCTAATTATGCAGTTATTTCAGTTGAGGAATTCTGGTAGACGGTTAGACTCCTTGATAAGGATATAAAAGCGGTTCGACAAGAAGATGTGTTGTTCTCCAGAGAGATGAGGAAACAAGCTGCTGCTTGGTTACTTGATTCAGATACTTGTATGTTACTCTTGTTACCATTTGCAAAAGCTGTAAGGTTATCACAGGTTGTGTGCCCTTTTCTTTGCCTGTTTGTCATTGACCAATACGCGAAGTTTTGTGATGGTGGAAAATTTTTGGTCCTTGAGATCTTCAAGAGTACACACTTGCTTAGTCGAGATGGAAGATAGCGCAGAAGGCCAAGACTAACTCAGGGAGGGGTAGGGATAAAAAAAAGATAGTAGCAATTATACCGTCAAATGAATATTTAATTCAGTTAATTTAAGTGGTGGTTTCTTCTTCTTCCTTGAACTTTTTTCTTAATATATATAATATTGAAAGAGCTTACTAAGATTGAGTTTTTTTACTGACTATGTATCTGAACTGTTTACTGTAAAGTTGATCTCTAGGATCAATCATTGAACTAGAATATTGTATGATTGCGTAGCCAAATATTTGTTGAATCATATTTTTCTTAAGCAGGCATTTTTTCTGCTTTTACCCTTGCATTGGTGCCGGTGGAGGAAAGGGTTTTATCTATTGTTACCTAAGAATTCTCTGTATTTATTTTTCATACATACTTCTTTAGGAACAAGCAAGCAAATGTGCAAACGATTGCGCATATATGGGTAGAATGCCAAGTCTAAATGATATGGATCTAGCTTGTTTCTAGATCTAGAGCACCAGATCCAGGGTGATTTAGCTTGTTATGATCCGGTCATGTTTTGAGTTTAATTAGACACATGGGCTTGCTGGACAATATTATTGGGCTTGACTATGTGTTGAATACAAATAAATATGAGCGTGTAGAAATGTTAGACTTACACATCGCATCAAGCCCAAGTATTAGGTCTTCGTCCAATGTCCTTTAAGCTTAGGTAGCATGTTCGAGTCTAAGTGTTGAGCGCACTCCAAGCATCCCTTGAGCCCAGGTGTGGAGCCTAGGCTCGGGTGCAGGGTGTGCATCAAGCACCATATGAGCTTTGACGCTACATCTTAGCCCTAGCCCACATTCAGTATTCCTGTGAGCTTAGGCAATACACTTAAGCCCAAGTGGCATATGCCTAGCACATCTTAGGCTTAATGTGTGTTCTAAACCCAATCATTTATATTTTTTATCAATACATATATAAGAAATATTTGTTCATCGTTAATATTGATGTAAAAGATATTTATATTTTATTAATATATGTGTAAGAGATATTTATTTCTCATCAATACTAATACTATTAGAACAAAATGATTCTAAAGTCTTTTACCTCAAATAACAAGACGAGTTTTATCAGCTATAAATGTTCCTTAGATTATCTGGGTAAAAGATTCATAATTTCTATTCTCATTTCAAAATTTTTATTGTATAAAAACTAAAAACAAACATTTTTATTCTTAAAAATAAATATTTATTTTCTTATTTATTATAATAATTTACTTAAAGATCAATGATAAATCCCAAAAAAAAAAAAAAATTTTGCAAGTCACAAACCTTTCACAACAAGTTACAAGTTTCATAAACAATAAAAATTAAACTATCTTGCTGTAACATGTGATTTGAAGCATAACCACTAAGCAAAATAGCTAACGTCGCGGTCTTGAATTTGGGGGATGCAGCAAGCTAAGAAAGGAGGTTATATCCATCCAATATGCTTATTTGACATGTCAGGCAGCAGGATTCTTCCCCATCAGGACGCTGGCCCTGATGAGATTGGAAGGCTATCACCAATGATTGCCAATAGCCAAGAAAAAAATGTCTTCCGAATCTTCCTCGGAGTTTCTGCCGGAAAAACCGAAAAGCTTAATTCTTTGTTATCACTAAGCATAAAATACTCGTCATAGTAATATCTATATAGCATAATTAAGCATGATGATTATTTGAAATGACTTGGGTGAGCGCTGCAACTTTTATTTTTGATATGTTTGCCTAGCTATTCATTACCCGCACTTGCTGTACTTGGTGCTTCTCTAGTATCGTCGCTGTGTTGGCAAAAAAAAAAAAAAAAACAGGATGGGCTAAAAATATGTATTTAAAATCATGGTTTTAAGAACTTGATACGCTTGAAACCTTGATTTTTATATAGCTGAAATTTGATGGTTTTGAAATCGCAATCCCAAACATAATTAAAGATGTGGAGAGCATGGGGAAGCTTTCAGCTGATAAATAGTTTTTCTACAGCAACGACTCTAGCTAATTCCAATATACAAATACATTTTGGCAAACATACATGCATGGGATATATAATTATACAACAGCTACATATATATATCCATAGTCAATTAGCTTTCACCATCACCTAGCTAGTTTGCAACAATGCGGCGGCTACAAACAAATGAAATATTAATCAATACATATATACTTATATGCAAATATATCTTAATTCAAACCTCCATTTTACCGCATATCAGCCTAGATAGCTAGCTGTAGCAGCAGCTTAATGGATTAATCGCCATTATTATTCACTGCAGGGCGCCTTCCCCTGGTGATAGTTTGAATGAACATTTCTCCTACACCTTCTCCGAGCCCTTCAATGATGCCTCCAATGAATTCGGAAAAGACCTGAGATGCAAGTCGAGCTGCAGTTCCTAGCATGCTGGGCTTTTCAGGGCCCTTTATACCACTGGCTTCAAGACCATTAACCATGTTTTTAGCGCACACAGCGTGCAGATGGTATTCACAGACCGTGCATCGGTACACTCGGCCTGATCTCTTCCTTTTGCACTCACCACAGACAAAACCAGAAGCAGAGTCTCCGTTTGGTGAATTGGTTACGTTGGCTGGTAAGAGCTTTAAGGGGTGTGGATGTACCGTAATGTTAATTTGGTCGGATAGCATAGCGCAGCAAGGGTGCATCTGATAGCTGCAAGCATTGCATCTGAAAGTGTATCCTTTTGTGGGCTTCCAGCAAACATCACACTTGGATTTTAAAATCCCACCTTTAACTATATAACAATAAAACAGATTTTGAGTTAGATATCAATTAGGATCATAATTAAGCAGTGTACTCTCCGTTTTTTTTTTTCCTTTTTGGATGAGGGGCAGAAATGATTCCCAGTTAAGGATCAGAAATTAATTGTAGCTGGCTAAATATGTAAGTAATCGAACTGACCTGGTTTAGAATGAAGGGAAAGTTGGTGTTGCCTGTGGAAAGGATGCTCCTTAAGAAGTGGAGGAGCTAGGGCACAGAACTCGTGTAACTGAAACTCGCATTGCTGGCAAGTAAACCTAAAGCCTGAGCCATACTCCTTGCAACCTGAGCAGGTAAAGAGGTCAGACACTTCAACCTGAGATAGAGGGTGTTGGGGGTGACTAGTATGGCGAGGTGTTTCTTCTCCCAATATAATTTGAGGAGAGGCGGGGTATTCGATTTTCTGTACAGGAGGAGGAGGAGGACGAGGAGGATTTGGCTTTGGGTGTTCCATTGGATTATAATTATTAGGGGGCTTATTCAGGAGAAAGGAACTGGTCTTCTTCATTGATGGTTTGTTGCTAGATGATCTCATTGAACGAGGATGCCTCTAGCTTAGCTTTCTAGCACTAGATTGTAGGAGTACCGGTGCTACTTGCAAAGGGGGATGTGGAGAATATTTATGCTGAAAAAGTCGACACAATATGCAGGCCATGCAGAAAGAAAGTGGAAGATGCCATGAAGATACATGTGCAAGAAATTAGCTATATTAAATAAAATCAATAGAAGGAATAAAGTTATATTAAAAGAAGAAGAAAAAATGCGCTTTTTTAATTGATTAATTTTCCATTAATCTTTTTTCTTGACAGCTAAAATTACAATTTATAGTAAATTACTTTGAGCGTCTTATTATTTTTTTATTTTACAATTAAATTTTTAAATATTACATTTCACAATCTTGATCAAAACATATTTTGAAAATAAATAAAAAGACGGTAACGCCATCGATCATACATGTTAAAGCATAGACGACAGTCATTATCTCTCTTCTTTTTCGTGCTAATCTTTTCTCTCCTCTCATCTTTTCTGTGAGTTTTTCTCATAAATTATTTCTCCTTCATTAACAACAGTCAGCCAACCTTACTCTTTCAAAATTCACAGCTCAGGATATGACAACAACCATTTTTTCTCGTAACAGACCACCAGCATCAAAACCTTCAACCTCCATAGCCGTGACAACCTATTAGGAATCCTAATAGGTTTGGAACATGCGCGCTAAGGGTTTGACTATTGAGAAAAATCCTACTTTCCCTTCACTTTGAAATGAAACAATAAAATATGACAAGACACGTACGTTTCATAGCAAGCAAGCAAGCTTGGAGAGGTAAGGAATTTCTCACGAGTCCTACGCACGTACGTGTCCTAATTTTCAAGGTGTTTCAACTTTCACAATTCATGAGTGCCGCACAGGTGCAGGGATTTCTTATCGTGGACATCGGCATGCTTCAGTTCAAAGGGTTGCAAACTAGATCTGTGGAGCAAGCAACGCTTAAAAAGAATACTAATTACAACTTTACAAGCCGAAGGAGATATTAGAAGAGATCGATTCACCAGCGCAACATGGAATCACTATATCATATAAGCTAGCTTGGAACGCATTAATTACCCTATCTTGATTTCTGTTAATAAATTATTATATATGGTCATCTCCTCTCCGTGAGGAGAGCTTTAATCGTTATACTGGAATTAATGTGTTTCTTAAAGAATATTGAGCTCTTTAAACATTATATCAAATACAATTAGTCTTGTAATTAATAAATAATTATTTTTTATTTTTTATTTTATTTTTCTGACATCACCTCCAAAGAATGGAAAGCGTTATCCGCCCTCACATTTTAAGTTGCAAAATATAATATTTGAAAACTTAGTTGCAAAATAAATAAATAAAAAAATACCAAACCACTGGAACCTGCAATTTATATATAGCAGAGTAATCGTTGAAGAAGCATGATTTAAAATTAGTATACATTAGGCATCGGATAAACTAATGTAAACGTGAATCAGACGACACAATCAGGACTAAATGGAAACCATTAATTAATAATTAATATACATGTAAATGATAGTAAGAATTCAGGCAAGTGCTATTTCAGATGAGGATTAATTAAAGAGAGAAGAAGAATAATCCATTCAATTAATATGATGCCTAACGTGATGTCCCTTAGGAAGGTGACGAGACAAATTCATATATAGGACCCAGAAACAGTGTTGATTCTTTGAGGGAAAGAAAGTTGTAAAAGAAATGGATACCAGAGGAGGAAAGTCCAGGTTCTTTCTTGCTTTAATATACAATGGCCAGGTGATACGTCGCCAACTTTCAAGACTTTCTTGCTCTTTTACATGCTCAGAGAACCATGCCCACGAATCCAAACACCCCCCCACCCCCCACCAGACTTCTGATATTCGATTTTAACGTGTGTAAAAAGAAAAAACCTTTTTGTATATATTTCGCAACCGTGATTTTATATCAATATTATTGCTAATAGTGAAATGTTTGCTCTTACGAAGATTCACTTGATAATGATAGAGACGTGCACTCAATCCTCCTATATTTGTGTGTTCTCAGAGCATCTTCAGAAAGCAGTCTTTTAGGGGGTGAACCTCTCTAATCACTTGACTAAGTGTGGCAGACACCCAATTATTATTGTTTTGTGTTTCGCAAGTGATTCCTTTCATGGGCACCAAGTAATTAAAACACCAACCAAACTAGAAAGGAAAGAAAAAGGCAGATATTCTCCTTTGAAATCCAACCACATGTATAAATAACAAGGATTCCCTTCACAAACAGGGGAGTGTTGCTGCTATTTTAGATAGCCATTATCATATATGTCTATGGATCTCACATTTTGGCCACGGCCCCTGTGGCCAAATCCTACTATCCGCATAAGAAATCAAATCAATGCATGTAGTTACCAAGGCTAGCTACTTTCTTTTCTTCAACTGGTCATGTTATTTGAAAAAAATCCAACATTCTTAAGTGGATGGACACAGAGCACTGGTTTACACTTAAGAATACTCCCCATCCAGGCATCATATTCGTGAAATTCTGAGCATTCTTGGTCAAGGATATTCCATGACCAAGGTGTGGAGGTGCGGTTGTTGAGCGAGTATGTGGAAGCGGTTTCTAAGCTTCTAGATCGACAGAAGTTTTGGAACAGGAGTAGAAAACAGAGGTTGCCTAAGAGGCCCAGGGAGACAATAACTAACAATGCATGAATTATCAATGAAGCCGCTTCTGGGCTCGTTTTTGCAAATCACAAATACTCTAACAGACAGAAACTTGGGCTGAGGCATGAGACAGATTCTTAGAGGAATTTAGGTTTGAAACTGATTTTGGGCTGGACCTCCATGTTCTTTGGTCCCTTTTCTCTTCATGTGAATGAAAGATCCGGGTGCATGAATCTAAAAAACAGTGATAATTCTTAATTTCTCTAATTTGAAAATATTTGAATTGATGTACTTTCATTATTTCTTCTAAATTTAAATTGTATTGATTTGTCCTAAAGATCTCATTTTAATTCACCTGAATGGTTAAAACACTCCATTCATAATTGATGAATTTATAGGTTCGGATTCACGCCAATAAAACCCTCAAATAAATCTATTGGAAAAGGGTAGAACTCATGCTTTGAGTTTGTTACTTGATCAAGTTTGTCTCCCCTGTCTTCTTGCTTGCTTGATTGATTGCTGTCTTATTATTTCAAAATAAAAAGGGGTGATATTCTCGTTCGTACAACCCTTTGATTTTTTTTAATAAAAAATTTAACCTTCAGTATTTTTTATTTTTTAAAAAAACTCTTTTTTTTTTTTATTGAAATATGATAAGTTAAAATTGGATTCAGATGAATGCACGCCCCTCCGTGGGGCAAGACACGGCAATTAACAACTCCGCAAGCTGACTTCTTCCACCCGCTTTTTTCTCCTCTTTGCATGGGTTGGTGAAAGAAGTCAGATGATACTGAGTGTTTCTCGACCGCCAGTTGTAATCAGAAGACAAAAACTAGGCCCAGAGAAGGCAATAATGGATCCTGCATTTGTATTGTATGCCCACAAAACTCCTTACCAAACAAACATAGAAGTCATGGTGCACGCTTCACTGTCCCCGCGCTCGAGCAGCAGCAGCTGTAGTTGAGGTCCAAAAGCATCAATGCCATGCTCCCTAGCTGCAGTTCAGGTCCAACCTCACCCGTCCGTGCTGCAGCAAAGGTTCAATCAAGATTTTAAAAGATAAAATTAAAAAAATAATAAAAAAATCAAAATTAATTTATCAATTTCATGATATAAAATTATGATACCTCCGTTAAAAATAAATAGTATAGATTTATAAAGGTCAATTTCAATTTAATATTAAAAAATTAAATTAATAAAATCAAATAAGAAAATAAACTTAATCAACTCAAATTAATCTGTTAAATCCAGATTAGGAGATTGGGATAAATTTATTGAAAATAAATTAAAAAAATAATATAAAGTTCAATTCTCAATCAATCTAGTGTTGCAGGATTAAATTGAAAGAAAAAGATAACAAAAAAACTCAAGTTAACTTGTATAATCCGTAAAATTCATGACTTGTATCATAAGACCGTGACAACCCCATAGAAAACAAATAAAAAAATAGTTATGTAATTCAATTCTCAATCAACTCAATATTAAATGATGAAATTAAAAAAAATTAAAAATAACCCGAATCAATATGTCTAACCCGAAAAAAATAAAATAAATTATGAGTTGCAATACTAGATGAATTCAATGTTAAAAATAAAACTTAAAAAAAAATAAAAACAAATCATCAAGAATTTTGAGAATGAAAGTGAATTTTTTTTTTGAATTTTACTGTTTATTGCGATAGTGTAAAATGCTAGACTCTGTTAGCAAATGTTAATTTAAAAGAAAAGCTCCAAAACTATGCTTAGGATTACAAAATTTGAGCCTGATGGCATGATAAAATAATGCTGTAATTTGAGCTGGTGCCTCCTGGCTGACTTACAAATCAGACAAGAACAAGAGAACAGACACGTTAAGGTAAAGTTTAGCTGTTTTTAAAATGAAGACAGGGCCTGCTGCCCCTCCTCTTTGATTTACCGGGCCGAGGAAATCATTTCCAAGACCAACGGCACAATGCACCACCGACACATCTTCTTCCATGGAAGCTTATATTTATATTTTAATTATATATACACTCCTGGTTACGTGGAAGCTAATAGTTCTATATTCTTGAAAGAATGTGATGTGAATTCACCGTGAAAAAAAAAAAAAAAAAAGAAGAAAAGAAACGGAGAAAAGGGACCGAGACGGCAAGAACGATCACTCCATAAAAGCAAAAAAGCAATAAAATAAAATAAATGAGATGATGGCCTTAATTTACTCCCGTTAAAAGTACCCCTTTTACTGATGGGTGGGTCCAGACTCTACAGTACAGAAGGATATGACACCAAAGGCCAGGCTAGGATTTTCCCATGGTGATCAAAATAAAGCACCACCATCGCCATGGCGCGACACTCTCCAGTCCGTCGTGCCCAGGCGGTGGAAGCGGTTAAATACCGTTTGGGATTATCCAAGCTCCACTGTCTGGTTTCGACATAAGCTGATGATTTTTTTTCCCCAACTGCAGCTCATAATTAGTAGCTGAGCAATGGCCAGAGGGTCAGGATATGAGAGTCATGTTATCACTGTACTGGTTGGACAGCCACTATATAAACAAGGGGTTACTCTTGCCTTTCTTCAATAATATAGTTTCTTTAAGCTTATATATTTACTTTTCAAAGTGCAGTGATATTTATTATGCTTATTTTCTTAAAATTTTCTAACTCATTAAATTAGATGTTATTTTTGTGTTTTTTTAAATAATTTTGAGGTATTAATGCTGAAAATAAAATTTGTTTTCAAAACATTTTTTAAAACACGTTTTCTTATAATAACATGGGAGTAACATCCGTATGTTAATTTTTTTTTGCATAAAAAAAATTATTCAGCCTGTAACAAGATAAATTAAATAAATATGTTAATATTTTATTTTTTTGTATTTATTTGCAAAAATAATTCTCATTGTTAAAAAAAATTATACAATGGCATATCATGTTTCTCATTGTTAAAAAAAACTGCCTTTCATATCAATGGAATGAGCAAAATCGAACTCCCATTTATATTGGCGTCACACATGTCTCGACTTATAATAAAAAAGAAAAGTCTATTAAAATGAAATTGCTCAACTTACAAATCCTCACTTTTATTTATTTGAATGAAATCGTTGAATAGAATTCTGATAAATTTTCCAATCTATTTGGTAATTTTCTATATTTACATGATTGATTTTTAGTAGAAAAGCACATAATAATTACAAAAAACGGTTAGAATAATAAAAAAACAATAGGTATAGTTTTACAGGGGAAAAAATAAAGTTAAATCTCTATAAATTAATAATTATAGAATCAAGAAAAATTATTAATTATTTAAAATATTATCTAATTAAGATATTATTTTAAATTTAAGGTGGGATTAAAAAAATATTATTTAATTAGCTACCGAGTCCGAATGTTAATTTATCGAGGTTGTGTTGTAGATAACCCAAAGAGGTGAAATGTCAATTTAGTAATAAAAGGAAGATCAAAACCCAAAGTGGTACAAGTATACTGCACCAATAAATATTCCATTTCCAAGGTCTATCAAAACCTCAGAGTCCAGAAGTTTTTTTCGTGCAGGTCTCTGTGGCTATATGACTGTACTCTGACCTTTGGCCACCACCGACAGCAGTCTCCGACACCCGCAAATGAGAAAGGACTGCCAGCCTCCATCCTCCGGCGCCACAGTGAGCAAATTACCAGCATGCTTCGAGACAAAGCCCTTAGTGGCCACATTACTAGCCTTGACCTTTGTTATGCTCCTTTGGAACCTCCCTCCTTACTATCAAAACCTCCTCTCCACTACCACACGCCCCTCTTGCTCAGCCCCAGAAACCACCGTCTCCTTATCAAATACTTCCTCTTCGTTCACCAGTACCTCATTATCTGACCAAAAGTATTTATCCAGCTCGTCATCATCCTCATCTAACGCCGACCCAAACAAGCGGATCTTCCAGGCCTACGGAAACGCCGCCGCTCTCTTTGTTCAGATGGGTGCATACCGAGGAGGACCGACCACCTTTGCTGTGGTTGGCCTTGCTTCGAAGCCCATTCACGTGTTCAGGCTTCCCTGGTACAAATGCGAGTGGATCTCTAACAATGGCTCTTCTATAAGGGCCAAGGCTTATAAAATGCTTCCTGACTGGGGCTATGGTCGTGTCTACACAGTGGTGGTTGTGAATTGCACCTTCCCTGTCAATCCAAATCAAGACAATGCGGGTGGAAGGCTCATGCTTAATGCCTATTATGACGAGTCTCAGAGGAAGTACGAGAAATTCACGGCATTGGAGGAATTACCTGGCTCTTACAACGAGTCTAAATTCCGCCCTCCTTATCAGTACGAGTATCTTTACTGCGGGTCTTCTTTGTACGGGAATTTGAGTGCGTCGAGGTTTAGAGAATGGATGGCTTACCATGCCTGGTTCTTTGGACCCAGCTCTCATTTCGTGTTTCACGATGCCGGCGGCGTGTCTCCTGAGGTAAGGGCTGCTCTTGACCCTTGGGTTCGTGCTGGGAGGGCTACTGTTCAGGATATAAGAGGGCAAGCTGAGTTTGATGGGTATTACTATAACCAATTTCTGGTGGTGAATGACTGCTTGCATCGCTACAGATACTCTGCTAATTGGACATTTTACTTTGATGTGGATGAGTATATCTATTTGCCCGAGGGGAATACTTTGGAATCTGTTTTGAAGGACTTCTCTAATTATACCCAGTTCACCATTGAGCAGAACCCAATGTCCAGTGCACTCTGCTTCAATGATTCCACTCAGGACTATCCCAGGTACTTGCTCTACATTCTTTAATTCACTACTTTTTCTCTCGCCTGCTCTCTGTTTTTGTAAAGCAGAATGGGAACACAAGAGAAATTCGACAACAATTCTTGCTTGCCTTTTTTTTAAGAATCTCGATTGATTTCTACTTAGATTATGACAGTTCAAAATCCAGTCACTATATATAGTGTAATTCAGCTGAGACACTGATGTATCTTTGGGGGTTCTTAATTACAATGCAGGCAATGGGGATTCGAAAAACTTTTATTCAGAGAATCAAGAACTGGGATACGAAGGGATCGCAAGTACGCAATACAGGCTAAGAATGCATATGCTACAGGAGTGCACATGTCGGAGAATGTAATTGGCAAAACCTTGCACCAGACTGAAACAAAGATTCGATATTACCACTACCACAATTCCATACAAGTACCAGGCGAACTGTGCAGAGAATTCCTTCCTCTATCAGCAAAGAACAATGTGACTTGGTACAATGGGCTCCCTTATGTGTATGACGATAACATGAAGAAGCTGGCCAGCACCATCAAGGATTTTGAGCGCAACACAATTGGAAATGTACAGGCTTACTCATGATTGTTCGAGCAATAGTCCACATGCGTGCATTATTTGACTCTTCACACCTGCTCCCCATCTTCGTGATCCATTCACCTTCACTGGTTGGGTTGCTCAAAATTCACTCATATTTTACTGTCCTGCGGGTATCGCACCCACCCCAATGAGTGGTGATCATGGACTAATGCAGGAGAAAAGGTGGAAGTGGGTCCATTATTACTTTCGATTTGTCTGCTTATATATATATATATATATATTGAAAAAAAAAATTGAATACATGCGTCTTTATTTTTATTTGCTCTATGATTAGCTTCATTTCATTCTAGCAACGCTAGACCAAAGGAATTCTGTAAAGATAACTGTGGGATAATTTTCTTTAACCTCCTTTGGGGTGGTGGTATAGATGCTTTTAGAAAGTTTCTTAATTTGACCATATTGATATGAGTAGCTAGTGAATTATTAAGAAAAAGGTGCTTCTTGAATTGATTCTCGATTGATTGACGGAGACCCTTCAACCGATGGTGAGATTGAAGAGGGTAAATAATACAGCAGAGTGCCGGCCGGCCCTTCAGCGGGTGGATAAACCTAAAAAATGGGCCGGGGAGGATTGAAATGAATGAAAAAGAATTTATCATTGTCTCAATCGCCTCCTTCAACCTCAAGTTTTGTGTCATAGGAAGAACAGTTCCATGCTTGGCTGGAGTGTGCGTCTAACATTTATTATCAAGTAATTTAGGAGTGAAGTTGCTCTCCAGTCGGGAGGGGATTTGCCTCCACTGCACAAGACATGTGGCTTCCAGCACAAGCTGCACTGTTCATATCCACCGATTAAGATGCCTTATGAATATGTTTGGTAGGCTGGCTGGCTGTAATAATTGATTTTGGAGACCAGCCTTGCCGAGAAATTGGTTGAGGAGAGAAGTGCAATGATTGAGAGAGCAGTTTCCCTTTGTTTCCCTGCCAACTAGGTATGGGTGGCTCTTCTTTCCTCCGGCCCCATGTTCCATGCTTGCTTGGCCTTTCATCTATACACACATGTATGTATGCGTGTATTGTTCACAGCGCGGATGGTCACGTATATACTTAGAGGTGGCGAAGCTTCATGCTGTAATCGGATAATTGTTGCATGGCAGAGCCACTGCTAAATCGACTTAGATTTCATGTAAATATACTTGCATCTCTCTTTTATTATTTGTTTTTGTCCTTTTTATGACAATAAATGCATTTAGCTTCGTGAACAAGTTGAGATCGGTAGATTGTTGTAGAACAAAAGTTGAAAAGTAGGTGAACATTCGTCGTCCTTCGGTCCCAAGCATGTGGCTTCCAGTTCCACCATAAAATTCCATCACATCCCGATTGTTATGTTGGGTATATTAATTGATTCGGGAACCAGCCTAGCGTATAATTGTTTAGTTCTCTCTTAAGCCTTGGAAGACACGAGTGTTTTCTCGTTAATATTAATTAATTTTATTACAAGGTCGCCGCCATACACGCCAATATGCACTACGTGTCTGTATATACACAGACACTTAAATAGGTACGGGTGTAATTTTAAACTTCCTTTTCATGTAATTTTTAAATTTGAACCATGATTTAAAAATTATTCTTTTATTTATGGTAAAGATAATTTAAAATAAATTTAATTTTGAATCCTATTTGATAAAAACTAAATAAAAAAACAGACCGTTCGAAAAATGAATGCCGTATAAGTCACAATCCCTTGATAAAAGTTAAATATTTCAATTTCTTATTAAATCAAGATTTTGACTTAGATTTTATAATAATTTTTTTATTCAAGTAAAGAATTATTTCTAAACAACTACACTTACGTTAAAAATAATAATAAAAAAATTTAAATTAATTTCATAGAGTATATAATTAGTGTGAATACGTCATTGTCATTCTCCTTAATGATCCCTCCTTCACCTGCTTCCGGAGATGTAGATCATTGCTCCTTGTAATTCTTGAGATGATAGATTCAGCAGCATTACTGCTGCCAATTAATGCAAATATTTTTCTACGTTTTCCTAGTTTGGCACGCCTTGGCTGTGGCAAAACTCCATCCTCGTGTACCCAATTAATATTGTTAACTTCAAAAATGAATATTAAACTCAGCAGGGTGTTGCAGACCCATGCACTAATTAAGCATTACCAGAGCAGTGAGCGGTGATATTGCCAGACCAGAACAGACCATGTGATTTTTCTGTTTTTCCCTTGATGTTGGATCATGCTGCTGCTGCTGCTTGTTCAAGTATATATATATATATATATATATGGACGTTGCATCCACTAATTAAATGGGCGTATTCAAATTTCGCTCTTTGTTTTCCAATTTTTGTTGGCGTCAACTGTTGTCACTAAAGACAGAATGGATGCTAGCAAACATCAATTAACCTTGTGTGGATAGTCAAGAATTAAGTTCATGAATGGGTCTGTACGTAGTCCTCCTTGATTTCCAAATTCATCCAAGGAAACAACTAAGTGAGGAGGATAGTAAAGATGTGGCAAGATGCTCACATGATTCTGCTCTCCCCTGGTGGATGGATATTAGTTGATATATCAAATCATGCTTGCTTTGTCAAGAACGGAGACTGAGAGAGAGAAGCACCGAAACCTAAAAGTTCTTGTGTTCTTTTTCTATAAAGTTTAAAGATGTTTAGATAACTCCTTTAAAGAGCACAACGTCAAGATGCAACATGTTGAATGATGGAAGTTTCTTCATGGCACAACTACCGCTGGCTTGGAGAGCTTTTGCCTTGTCTTGTTGTCTGTATATTTACAGTGGAACTAAAACTGGGTCTTCCACTCTTAGACTCATTTGTCTTGCGGAATAATATGGATTACTAGCACCAGGGGCTGAACTTCCTCTCCCTCTTCGACACTTAAAGCGCATTGATTCCTTCGATCACGTCAGTGTGGACCAAGATGCACAAGAGAGATATTAGTCTATGGGCTCAATGGATGGAGCCTCGAGCCTACGAGTCCACTTATGGTTGGGTCAAAGGGAGAAGCGTGGAAGCAATCCATTAGTGTGCGTTTCGGTGCACGGTTGAAATTTGTATTTTTAAAAAATCTGATTTTTTTAATTTTTTTTTATATTTTTAGATTTTTTTATCGTGGTGATATAAAAAATATTTTTTAAAAATAAAATAAAAATTATTTTTATATATTTTCAAATAATAAAATACTTTAAAAACAACATCTACTATATACTCAAACATCTCTCTCTCTCCACACACGCGCATGCGCGCACACATCTTCTTTATATGCAGACACATGAACTTGTTACTTGGAAATTTATTTTAAGTAAATAAATTATTGGTAAATAAAAAGTTAATTTTAAAGAATTTTGGTTTTTACTTAAAAAATTCTTGATG
>Ga0325401_1000783_pt1 | contig 24655 bp, 10 predicted proteins | sample PopdelMetagenome_FD_205666 | JGI IMG/M metagenome (GOLD analysis project Ga0325401, IMG submission 205666) | Populus deltoides microbial communities from Bellville, Georgia, United States - Xylem-PdKOR-R2 | ecosystem: Host-associated > Plants > Phyllosphere > Stem > Wood/Secondary xylem | place...
ATCTATATATTATTTTATATATATATATATATATATATATATATATATATATATATATATATATATATATATATATATATATATATATATTTGTTTAAAATAATTATTTTTCATATTTTAATATATTAATATTAAAAAAATAAAAAAATAATTTATTTTAATAAAATTTTAAATAAAAAACACTTTTTAAACCATTGTAGATATCAAACTATAACTAAAAGGGCTCATTTTTTTATTTTGGACTGCACAGTAAAAGATAAGCCCCTTTCTTTTTTTTTAGAGTTTTTTTTAATAATTATTTTGTTAGTGTTAAATTTTTTTATTCAGTTATCTGACTTTCATGATACGGATCCCGGGTTTAATAGGTTAACATGATTTGACAAGTTAACCCATAAATTTGTTTTTTGCTTTTTTTTTTCTTTTTAATTAATTTTTTTTTGTTTACTTAAGTTTGATAATGTTAAATTTCTTTCCATTTAGTAAAAAAAGAGTTGATTTTTTTTTTACACTTAGCGTTTTTTTTTTGCTTTTTTTTTCTTTTAATAATTTTTTTTTGTTAATGTTAATTTTTTTTATTCAGTTATCAGACTTTCATGACACGGATCCTGGATTTAACAGGTTAACATGGTTTGACGAGTTAACCCAGAATTTTTTTTGTTTTTTTTCTTTTTAATTAAATTTTTTCGTTTACTTTAGTTTGTTAATGTTAAATTTCTTTTTATTTAGTTATTAGACTTATTAGACTTTCATGACACATATTTCAGGTTTCACGGGTTAACCTGGTTTCACGGGCTGTCAATTTTTTTTTGTTTTTTTATTTTAATAATTTTTTTTATTTAATTTAGTTTGTTAATGTTAATTTTTTTATTTAGTAATCAAACTTTCATGACACGGATCTCGGGTTTAACGAGTTAACCTGGTTTGGCGAGTTAAACTGATTTTTTTTCTTTTTAATTAATTTTTTTCGTTTAGTTTAGTTTGTTAATTGACAATAAACTAAAATTGCTCAGTGTTTCACTATGCAAGTCCACAGTGAAACGCTGAGTTGTCTTTTTTTTTTTTCGTTTTCTAGCCTTTATGGGTTTTTTTTTGTTTTTTTCTTTGGGTTTTTTTCTTTTAATGAATTGTTTTTGTTTAATTTTTTTTGTTAATGTTAAGTTATCAGATTTTCATGACACGGATCTCGGGTTTGACGAGTTAACCTGAATTTTTTTTTTGCTTTTTTTCTTTTTAATTAATTGTAACATATATTAAAAGGGATTAGTGTTTTATTGTGGACTGCACAGTGCAGTCCACAGTAAAACACTGATGCTTTAGGTTTTTTTTTTAAGTTGTCTCATTTTTTTAACTTTTTTTTATACCTTTCGGGATTATGTTTTTGCTTATTTCTTTATTTTTTTCTTTTAACAAATTTTTTTGTTTAATTTAATTTAGTTTATTAATATTAAATTTTTTTCATTTAGTTATCAGACTTTCATGACACGTTTTCCGGATTTAACGGGTTAACCTGGTTTGACAAGTTAACCAAGAATTTTTTTTTTTGCTTTTTAATTAATTTTTTTCATTTAATTTAGTTTGTTAATACTAATTTTTTTCTATTTAGTTATCAAACTTTCATGACACATATCTCGAGTTTCACGGGTGAACCCAGTTAATTATGAGTTGACCGTCAATTTTTTTTGTTATTTTATTTTCATAAATTGTTTTTGTTTAATTTAGTTTGTTAATGTTAAATTTTTTTTAATTTAGTTATTTGACTTTCATGACACAGATCCTGGGTTTTACGGGTTAACATGGTTTGACGAGTTAACCCAAATTTTTTTCGTTTTAATTAATTTTTTTTGTTTGATTTAGTTTCTTAATTTTCACTTTTTTTTATTTAGTTACCAGATATTCATGACACGAATCTCAGGTTTAATGAGTTAACCTAATTTGACGAGTTAACCTGTAATTTTTTTTTGTTTTTTTTTCTTTTTAATTTATTTCGTTTAGTTTAATTTGCTAATGTTAAATTTATTTCTATTTAGTTTTTTTTCTTCTTAGAGGTTTTTTTTCTTTTGAATTAATTTTATTTAATTAATTTAGTTTATTAATATTAAATTTTTTTCTAAGTAGTTCTCGACTGATGCCTTTAGTTTTTATTTTTGTTTTTTTGTTGTTTTTATGCCTTTAACTGTGGACTGTACAGTGCAGTCCATAGTGAAAAGGCTTATGCCTTTTTTTTTAATTAATTTTTTTTGTTTAATTTAAATTTTTAATTTTTAATTTTTTTCTATTTAGTTATCAAACTTTCATGACACGGATTCCGGATTTGACAGGCTAACCTGGTTTGACAAGTTAGCCCTGTTAATTCTGGGTTAACCCATTAATTTATTTTTTCCTTTTTAATTATCAAACTTTCACGATGCAAATTCAAGGTATGACGGGTTAACCTGATTTGAAGGGTTAACACAGTTAATTTATTTTTTTTCTTTTTCTTCATTAGTTTTTTTCTTCATGTTGGTTTTTTTTCTTTATTTTTTTTCTTTTTAACTAATATATTTAATTATTACACTTTTATGACACGACCTTGCAGTCAGACACACGTCTAATGCTATTGGGTCTGGTATTGCATTACAGACACTTTTATGCTAAAGGTTAACCCAAGTTTAATGTTATTATTAATATTATAAATATTACTTTTGGGTCAAGTGTTGCAACCAAACCTAAGATTCTTGAGTATAACTTTGCAAAAAAACCTAACATTTTTAGATCTTGATTTTTTTTAAATAAAAAAAATAATTGATCCGCAGCATCGCGCGGGGCATGTAACTAGTAATAATCTAAAACACATCCTCGAAGAGCTCACAAATCATGAGGTTGAGTCTAGCAATGTCGATGTTTATTTTCGGTTTTCATCCGTAAAAATTAAGTTTACATTTCCGTGTAGATTTAAGCCTAGTTTTATCCATTTCAAAACTATACAATTCATGCAAAAGCCCGTTTAATTGCGCCGACTCTAATTGTTCAATTCTCTTTGTATTTTAAATTAATCCCCCAATCTATTTCTATAAATCTAATTATTTTTATTTATTTTTAAATTTAATATATATATATTTTTTAATTTCAAACTTACACTTGTGTATAAAACGCAAATACCACCTCATTTGTTTTTTTAAAAAAGAATATATATATATATATATATATATATATATATATATAAATTTAATTCCACATGACAATTTTTTTTTCAAATATATTTCCTAATAAATCAATTTAGATTTAAGTTTTGCATGGAAGGATACCTTCGTTTATTAGGATGAGAATATATCCCAAAAGATTAGATTGGACAATAATCTTAGATAATAAATTAGGGACATATTAGAAACTAAACCTTAAATATAAAAACAAATTAAGCTAATTCTTCCAAAAATTAAACCTTTCGAAGTATGCCAACATCTTAATTAGGGCATATAATTTAGGCATGGTAATGAAAATACATTTGTGCTTATAAACCTACAATTATTAGGGATGAAAAAGGTATCACCAATTGATTTCTTATTATATCAATATCCATACTTATATCTAAGAAAAGATATTTATACTCTATCTAATATTCATTGAATAAAAAATTTAAATATTCACATCCTACTTATTAGATTTTGAATATCCATGCACTGTTTATTATTTAACATAAAATAATAATAATAATAATAATAATAATAATAATAATAATAATAATGAAATTATAAATGTTGTGTGTAATATTAATTTGGTTTTGCGATCCTTGAGCAAAAAAATATAGCTTATTCTAAAATAATAAATAATAAAAAATATAAGGAGCAAATGTAAAGGAAGAAGAAATAGAAAGGGTTGTTTTAAACATTTTTTTTTTGGATTCGAGGAAATCTCACCCCCTCGGAAAGCGCACTTTGTGGGCCCAGGTGAGGGAGTAAAACCCCGGCTGTCCCAGACTCTTACAAGATGTGCACGCCCTGACTCGAACTCGAGACCTGCTGTGCAGATCTCAAACCCTTTGCCATCACGTTATGCTCCTTGGGGATGTTGTTTTAAAATTCTATAAGAGTTGACACAAAATTCTAAAATAAGAAAAAAAAGGAAAAAAAAATGATCTCCATTGACAAACCACCATCAATATTGAAAAACGCGTTATACCAACTTTCACAAGGCATTGAGATATTTCAGACGTTGCCCCAAAATGCTACTTTTGATTGTCGGAAGGCTCCACATCCATCGTTTGAACTAGAGGTGATTTTTGGTTTAATTTTTATTTAAAAAAAGTAATAAAAATAAAATTAAAAAAATTAAAAAAATCAAATAGGAATCGAATCGGAACTGATTCAAACCGGCCAGTTTTGATTCACTCCGATTCAGTTTTTTACCATAAAAACCGGAAAAATCTATATTTTTTTGGGCTTTTTTTAAAGCTTTTTGATAGGCTTTCTAATGAGCTTGTAATTGATATTAATATTACCTAATTTTATTACAAGATTCTATAATATATTTAACTTTTTTTGTCACTGAATATCCATTTATATTAAATTATTAGTGCTAATATTATATTCATATGTTGCGAGTCTTTCTAATAATTGTGTTTTGGACTCGTGCATCAGAGTTTAAATAACACACAAAAGTTAAAATCTAAATTACATAACACTATCTTCAAAAGGACTTAAAAAAAACAACAAATAACCTTGTTATAAAATATAAAACACTTCATGCAAAAAATATAAATGAAAAATATAAAGCACTGCCTAATTATCAACCGTTGCTAGATGTAACTTTCCACCAAATTCTACAAAATATAAAATTAGACATGTTAGATAATTGCAAACGCTTTAATTAATAAATCACAAAATAAAAAGTGCAAGTTTATATATAAAAAAATTGGCTCACTCAAGGTTTTTGTAAGTTTCAAGATCATTTATCAAGTTTCTAAATGATAATTAGATATCGATGCAGTAATTGTGAAAGCATATACTTTTACACCACATTCTAAACACCGGAGAAAATCAAGCAAGTGATTTCAAGAAAATCACCATGTTTCCAATAACAGCACTGGTCTAATAACATAGTTCAACAACACACTAAGTCATCATACACATGCCGATGAAAGTAAAAACAATCCAGGTAAGAATTAAGGTTTCTTTGGTCTTCATTTTTCATTTGCAAATTTGTTTGAATTTGTCACATTATGTCCAGTAGTTCATTTCCCTGAAAGAAAAACAGGGAGCTGGAATATACATGTTGGCTGTTGTTTAATGCTTAATTGCTTACTGACAAGGACCTTTAATCAATAATGTTTCACGACAATAATTTTTTCCACTAAAATGAGCAAAACCCAAATCCAAATTCTCACTTTAGTTAACTACAAAACTCAAATCTAAATTCTGCTCTTCTATCCATACAACTGAAAATCAAAACTTCTTTTAAGGACAAGGTTTTTGGGAAACGGAATAACCTTCCAAGGTTTGCTATACACAAAAAACTCAAAAGATCATTGATTACCACAAATCTCAAAAACCCATTTGCAAAATCACAAGAAAAATCTACTAAATATAAATCAAAAGACAGTATAACACATGCACACAGATACACATACAGACAGATTTTTCAAATTTTATACAAACAGCAACTTCAACACAGTATTTAATGGAAGAAAAAACTAGTGCAAAATATGCTTCCAAAAGGCTAAATCACACAAAATTTAGCGGAATAAAACCTCAAACAAGTACACTCTACTACAAATAATAATAAAAAAAAGTTATAAAAACTTATTAAGAGCTCAAAAAAAGTGAAAACTGGATTGTGAGTCGTTGAGATATGTATACCAGAAGAAGCGAGTCCTGCTGGCCATTGGTGATCTCAACTTCTTTCACTTTCTGTGCAACAACCTAATCGAATACGAAATAGAGATATAAATTAGTCTCACATTTAAAAACAAAAATGATAGTGAATTAAATGAAAGGATTGAAACAGAGATTTTAGAATTTTTCGCTCAATTTTGATGAAATTCGGAGCTAAATTTAAGCATATTCCCAGAATCTCAAATCAATCAAAATACGACTTTAAGCTCAAACACTGATTTTTTGTAAAGATATACCAACAAATAAAAAGATCATAAAGCATATATTAAAAAAAAACAGAGATTGACAGAAAAAAGAAATCATACCTGGTGTGAGTTGTGACAAGATTCAAGGTCGGGTGTGAGAGAGGGAGGTGACTGGTTTGCTAGATCTGAACTCTGGAGGTTAGGTGTGCCGGCGTGGTGTTTGTCATGCCTGTGTGGGAAATGAATGTGGCTGAAGTCAAGAGAACGAAAATGAAGACGGATTAATTTGATTTTGTTAGAGACTTGAGAATGAGATGAGATCTGTGAAAGTGTGAATTGTGAGGGTTGAGGGAGCGGCTTGTTTGCTCAGGACGGCTGGACGCGCTAGGGTTAAGAAAATTAGAGAGCTTTTTTTTGGTATTTATAGTACCCCTTTAACTGAACCGGTTCGGTTCGGTTGGGGTTTTTTCAGTTTCAGGTTTTTTAAATCGAAACCGAACCAAACCTATTTTTTTGAAAAAAATCAATCAGTTTAATCAGTTTTTTTTGTTCGGTTTTTTCGGTTATTTTTCTCTCGATTTAATCAATTTCTCGGTTTTTTTACTCACCCCTAGTTTAAACGACGCAGGAATCGTTCACATGTTAGCGTGTGCAAACAAGTTTTTTTAAAATAATATTCAATATATGATAATTACAATAATACCCTTGAGTAACCTCTAAAATTACAACAAAACCAATGTATAATGATAAAAAAAAAACTTTATGAGAGCGTAATATCTTTTTTATCTGCAAGATTACTAAAGTAGTTGCACTATTCCGAATAAAATGAAAGCACTAAAATACCCCTAAGACAAAAGCATAAGTATTTTTTATTTCAAGGCTACGGTAGTAATTTTATTGTGTTAGAAATTTTAAAATGACAAATCTAACCTCCCATAATATGTTAAAGACAATTGTGTCATAATAAAAATATAATTTTGCCCCTGATGCCTGGTTCAATGGTTTTGTATTGCAAAGGCAATTTCATAATTTTACTATTATAATAATGAATAATAATATGTGTACTGTTTTGGGTTTAGTTTTTTTTTTAACTAGTTTTCTAATTCGTGCCATCCTGCGGGTCAAATTTAATTAGTTTTCTAATATGTTGTGAGTCAGATTAAAATTTTTTTGAATGTAAAAAAATATATATTCAGGCTACAAGTAATTATTTTGCATTGTTATTAAAGCTAATCTAATGAGTCAACCTAAAATTCTTCCAATCTTACTCCTTGTTTAGCCCAAGTTTAAAATTAACTCATGTAGGGCTTATTTCAATATGACTTAGTCGACTTGTTAAGTCTAAAGACAACATGGGCCACTAGTAAAACTTCGTGGTTTGACTTTAAATTTTTCTTCAAGATGATAATTTTTAGATAATGAGATGACAACATATTAAATTGACCCGAGTTTCATGACTTAACCCGCCAAACCATCAACCTGGATCATGAACTCCATTAAGTTTAACAACTTTGTTTTTTTTTTTTTTAAAAATATTTTTTATTTAATGATGTGATAACAAAAATAAATGCTCATAAAATTTAGCATTAACAAAATACCAAGATATTTGTTTAAGATTGTGATAACCTCATATATATAAAAAACTAAAATAAATCATAAATATCAATTCAAAATCAATACATATTGAAGGATGCAATTAAAAAAAGAGAGGCGAAAAGGATTCAATAAAAAGGAAAAAAAAATGAAAGATGAGATTTTTTTTAAAAAGAGAATTATTTGACATTGTTTTTAAACTCGACCCAGGATATCAACCTTGAAACTTCCCAACTCAATTCCTTGTCTAAATTGAGTTTAAAATTAACTTGGATGAAAGTTGTCTTGACATGACTTAGTCGACCTAATAGGTTCAAAGATAATATGGACAACTAATAAAAACACGATTTGACTTTAAAAAAAATTCAAGATGATTTTTTTTTAATATTAAAACGAAGACATATTAGATCAACTCAGGCTTCGCGACTTAACTCGTTAAACCCGTAATCCGAATCATGAACTCCATTGAGTTTTAAAAATTGCTTTTTAAAATTTTTTTATTTAATTTTATGATAAAAAATAGACGCTTATAAAATTAAGCACCAACCAAATAATAAGTTGTTTGTTTGAGACTATGATAATTTTATAAAAATAAATTATAATAAATAATATAGAATCAATAAAATTAAAAGAAAAAATTCAAGTTGTTGATTTTGATGAGAAATCAACAAATTATTCAAAAAAAAAAAAGAAATTTGGATAATTGTCCAAAATAACAATATTCCACTCGAATTATCAGAATGCTCCCTCCTGATTCACGTATCAATTAGTGGGTGGGGCCACGTAGTGGTAACTGGTGAGAACTTGGGAAGCAAGTTTACAAACTATTTGTTTTTGTATTTTAATTTTTTTTTAAAAAAAATATTATTTTTATATATTTTCATATAAAAAAACATTATTATTATAATTCCAAACGCGTTATTTAAGCAGTGAAAAGTGCTTCTAACAAAAGTAATAAAGAGGAACCAATCCCTTTATTCCCTTCAGCTTGTTCTGGAAGGAGTGAGCAGTGACCAATGGCCCTATTGGTGGACTCTCCATGGACTCTATTGGTCAATAGAGAATGTGATAGCCAATGTAAATAATATATAAATCAATCGGCCTCTTCTTCCTTCCTGTCTTAGGAAGACGAGTGAATTGCAATTTCTCATCCGGTGAGTCAAGTTTCACTCTTGAAACACTTTGTTAGTAGGAGTATTTTTCTTCTTGTTTTTTTATTCTAATTTTCATTTTGGTTTTTTGTCTTGGTTAGTGATGGCTGATCCGAGAAGCTCGGTCCATCTCCAGCTTATGAATCCAGTTGGATTTAGATTTCATCCAACCCATGAAGAATTAATAAGTCATTATTTGGTGCCCAAAACGCGTGGTGATAACGTGGAGGACTTGCTACTCATGGCAGAGGTTATCCTTTGCAAGCATGAACCATGGGATCTACCTGGTAATAAAAATTGACATCTGTATATCTTGTATGTTAATGTCAGAATGTTTTGTTAATGTTGCTTGCACTTATGTCTGCGTAGATAAATCGATTATGAAGTCAGATGATCAAGCGTGGTATTTCTTTTGCCCTCGCGAACTCAAGAATTCGAACAGAAAATGGTCTAACAGAAGAACGAAGGCGGGATTCTGGAAATCAACCTGCCAGGGAAAGCTCATAAAGGCTAAGCATACCAAGAAAGTGATCGGTATAAGAAAGACCTTGGTTTTCCATGAAAAAGCTGGGCCGAAAGCTAAGAGGACTGGGTGGATTATAGACGAATATGATAATATCACCGATTCTAGCCTGTCTAAAGAAGTAAATGCCAACTTTAATCTCCATGGTTGAAGTAACACTGTGTTTGATGCATCATTTGGGAAATTTTGGTCTAAGTAGTTGCTTCGCTTTTGTGTTTGACATTTTCAGGGGCAATATGTTCTTTGTAGATTGAAGAAAAAACCAGATGAGAAGACCCAGAAAGGTGAACAAAATCACCACATGACTGCAGTCTCAGATTCTGATGCTGAACCAAGTCAGAGTATGGCTTCTAATTCTGAAAGTCAAAATGGAAGTGCGATGACGGTGAATTCAGCTTTTGATGCAAGTGAACTAGGCTACCATGTGGCTACTTATAATTTTGAAACTCCAAACTCAAATGAGCTGATTAATAACTCAGATCCTCAAGTTAGTGAATTAAACCACTACATGGCTTCTGATTCTAGAAATCAGAACTCAAATAAGGTAAAGTCTAATTCAGCTTATGCTGTAAGTGGGTCGCTCCACTCCATGTCTTCTAATTCTAAAACTCTATACTGGAATCAGCCGACAGTTGGTTATTGTGAAGGAGGCAAAAGCCACTATAAGGCTTTTGATCCGGAAACTCAAATTTCAAACAACATGATTATGCCAATTAATGAGAAATCGTTAATGGCTTATGAGAAATGGTTAATGGCTTCTGATTTAAAAAATCAGGAATCGCCCTCACAACCTGAAGGTGAATGCGGTCCTTCCGTGGTGATACCTTCTTTGTTTATAAATCAATCAACTAATGATAGTGAACCCAGGAGCCAAATGGCTTCTGAATTTATAAATAAAAATGCCGACAAGGAAATCGATATATCAGACTTCGATGAACGGAGTTCCCTCACAGAAACTCCTCCGGATTTTTTAAATCAAAATCCTTGTAAGAAGACTGATATGTCAACCCTTGAAGAAGGTTATTCGAGTAACTCGACGACTTCTATTTCAGACAATAATCTAGCTGATGTCGCGCTTCCAGAGGTGAGTTTTAAGTAACATGCCTTGCAGATTATTTTTAATTTTTCTTATGTGGTTTGAGTAGCAAACCGTAGCTTATTCTTACCCTACAAGATACTTCCTGCAGGTAATCCGTAAGAAGTTGGAAAAGCTGGAAAAGTTTCTTGAGCTATAGAAAACAGCCTTGACACTGCACTTCAGCTGCCAGTATGCGTGGAATACAGCCACTACATGCGCTTTGATACCTGTGCATCTACTTAAAAATATCAGTTCTCTAGTCCTATACCCCCTTCATTTCCTATTTGCTATTTAACCAAAAAAAAAAAAACCATACCGAACAGTCATAAGGAGTTTATTATTTATGGCTTAAGAGGGCAACTACTAATGCTCCTCTAATCACCCAATTAGGGTAACTTATGTCGCTCTATTTCTTTGGATCCTTGAATGCTTGCTGATCTATATATTCAGCTTGCTTAAATGATGATGTTGCTTAGTTCGGCTTCATCCAGCCCATGCAGCTTCAAGCTGCAATCCTTTAAAACATAGCCTTGCTGTCCCAAATCTGCAGCTATATCTACAGAAAGTCTTACTACTATTAGCAGACAATGCAGCTTTGTTCTATGATCCCGATGCGATTGTTGTCCCTCAGTCCTAAAGACATTATACTTGCAAGTAGTGTGCAAGTTCTATATCTGTACATTTACTTTCTTATTATTCTTATGTGTTTCTGGGTTTGTGAAGGTGAAATTGTATCTAGAGCAAACATCTCTTATGGATTTTGTATCTATGTATCAGTGTGTTTCAAAGATGTTGAACAAAACTTATGTTTAATTGATATGTTCTAGCTCTCTTTTCTTATCTTTGTTGAATGTTGGGTTGATAATGTAAAGTGAATGCAGATTGGCACTAGAATGTGGTGATTATGTTACTGAAAGTTTAGAATGACGTTACTGTGCTGATCAACATTGGGTAGATGTGATGCAACTTTCTGTCCTGGTGAATGGCGATGATCTTATTATGATTGATTGTTAAATGCTAGCTGGTTATATGTACTAGTAGCGTAACAGAGGGGATTGAAAGCCTCTTGCTAACATGTTCCTGATTCATACTTGCATCTCGGAAGCCAGTGGCAGTGTGTGTTTTCCCGTATCAAACTATGTAGCCTGTCATTAAACTTAAAACAAGACCAATTTCCTGTATCATTGAAATCCAGCATCAAGGACAACATCCAGGACAGAAGTACTAAAGCACGGGAAATATCCAACCCTGAGAGCGAGTGATCGTATGAAAGAGATGGGATCGTTGTAAGCATTTAGCAGAAGAACCAGGGAACAAGCAAGGAGAAGAGGAGCTCTGCTGTGTCATTTTAAGCAATCAAATTAAACTTGTAGTCAGATGACTAAGATGTGAAAATGAAGGGACCGATGGAAACCAAAAAAATGTTCGGGGGGCGAAAGTGGTGGGATCGGACAGAAGAACTTCGGAAACAAGTTTGAAAACAAATCTCTAATAGCATATCAAATTCCCAACATGCAGACGACTGATATCCATTCTGCCTGATAACTTATGGTTTCCACTTTCCAGCAAGTCCCTGTAGGGTCCAAGAAAGAAAGTCCTCCCTTGCCTGGGGATTGGATAAATCTTGTACCAAAATCCAAGGGTCAAGCTTTAGTACTCTTTCCGTGTACACATAATTTAAGGATTAAAATGAAAATGTGTTAAAAATCATATTATAATAGTTGGAAAATAATATAAATTATATTTTAAAATTTTATCTAACAGTTTAAATTTTTGAGTTGAAATGATTTTTTAACATGGTATTAAAGTTTTAATAACCAAGTAATCTTAAGTTTGAATCTCATCATCTATCTTTATTTATTTAATGAAAAATTAAGCATAAAATAATTAAGTTCAAAAGGTTTTTACTTGAGAAAATATGTTAAAAAATAATATAAATTATATCTTAAAATCTTAGTTAACATCCTAAATTTTTGAGATGAAATTGATTTTTTTTAATACCATCACAACCATGCAGAAGACTACAGTAAAATTAAATAATTTGTATAGCACAAAGTATCCTGTAGTCTTCGTAGAGCATCAAAGATGTCTACGAGTGAGCCAGTGAACATTCCAGATTATTGTAGAAGAGGGGCAGTGGCTGGTGGTAAAAACTTGAGTGCCAAACCTGCCCCGTGGAAAATGCTTTTCATAAAGTGTCAAGAGAGAAAACGCGTTTCCAGTAGAAAACGACAAATGTGGAACTTCGGAGTCCAATGCCTTCAACTTCTTCTCGACAAAGTAGTTAGTACAGAGTTAATGGACATTTTCTATCAATCAATGGCCCACATCACTACATTGATGGACTCACCATTGATTCTATTGGTCAATTACTCATAAGAAGAGAATCTCTAGCACTTGGTGCAAATATTTTATGCTGAAAGCATGCTCACACTGTCCATCCACTCCTCTCTCTTGTTTCCAACTTCCCACTGAAGTGAGCACTTCTCCATTCTTTCAAGACCAGATTCCTGTTTTAGGAAGAGTAATGAATTCCGATTTCTCATCAGGTCAGTCAAATTCACCCTTTCAACACTAGTCATCTTCATCTCCAACGTACACTACTTGGTTTTGTTTATTATTTCTAATCGATCGGTTATGGTTATGGTAGTCATGGCGAATCGAATAAGCTTAATGCAATTAATGAAAGCTGGATTTAAATTTCAACCATCCCCTGAAGAATTAATAATCAATTATTTGGTGCCGAAATCACGTGGTGGTATCGTGGAAGGCGTGCCCATGGCAGAGGTTAACCTCTGCGAGCATGAACCATGGGATCTACCTAGTAATGACGCACTACTATAGTATTTTTTCTCTCTCTCTATATATATATATATCTGTCACGATATTTTGTTGATCAAGGTGGCTGGATTTATTTCCTTGCAGATAAATCGATTATAAATTTAGCTGATCAAGAGTGGTATTTCTTTTGCCCTCGCGATCTTAAGTACAAGAAGAAGAGCAGACTTTGTAATAGAAAAACAAAGGCCGGATACTGGAAGTTGACCTGCAAGATAAAGCCAATCATGGCCGGGCGTACTAAGAAAAACATTGGTGTCATGAAGACTTTGACTTTCTATAAAACAGCTCGGCCGAAAGATGTGAGGACTGGCTGGATGATATACGAATTTGACATCGTCACCAATTCTAGCCTCTCTAAAAAGGTAAATTCATGGTTGAAGTAACACTGTGTTCGATGGATGAGTTGGGAAATTGTGATCTAAAGAACCCGTTCACTTTTTTGTTTTGACATTTGCAGGGTCAATATGTTCTCTGTAGATTGGAGAATAGATCAGATGAGAGGATCAAGAAAGGTGAACAAAATCACCTTATGGCTTCAGTCTCTGTTTCTGAAGCTGTACCAGGTCAGAGTATGACTTCTGATTTTGAAAATCAAAACTCAAGTGAGATGGTTGTGAGTTTAGCTTCTGATGATAGTGAATTAAGCCACCATGTGGGCTCTGATTCTGGAAACCAAAACTCAAGTGAGCTGACCCCAGCTCGCCAAGTTAGTGAATTAAGCCACTACATGGCTTCTGATTTTAGAAATCAGAACTCATGTAAGTCAGGGTCTAATTTAGCTTACGATGGAAGTGGTTCGTGCCACTCCACGGCTTTTAACTCAGAAACTCAATACCGGAATCAGCCAACAGTTGGTTCAGTTTGTATTGTCAACAAAAACCATTATATGGCTTTTGATTTGGAAAATCAAAACCCAAATGAACTGCTGACAGTTGATTCAGTTTATACTGTCAGCAAAAACCATTATATGGCCCCGAATGAGCTGCCGACAGTTGATTCAGCTTATACTGTCAGCAAAAACCATTACATGGCTTTTGATTTGGAAAATCAAAACCCAAATGAACTGCTGACAGTTGATTCAGTTTATACTGTCAGCAAAAACCATTATATGGCCCCGAATGAGCTGCCGACAGTTGATTCAGCTTATACTGTCAGCAAAAACCATTACATGGCTTTTGATTTGGAAAATCAAAACCCAAATGAACTGCTGACTGTTGATTCAGTTTATACTGTCAGCAAAAACCATTATATGGCCCCGAATGAGCTGCCGACAGTTGATTCAGCTTATACTGTCAGCAACAACCATTATATGGCTTTTGATTCGGAGTATCAAAACCCAAATGAGCTGCTGACAGCTGATTCAGCTTATATTGTCGACAAAAACCATTATATGGCTTTTGATTCGGAGTATCAAAAGCCCAATGAGCTGCTGACAGCTGATTCAGTCTATGATGTCAGTGAAAGTCAGTACATGCCTTATGATTCAGAAAATCAAAATTTGAACAATATAAATTCTATATCAACTTATGAGAACTCGTTAATGGCTTCTCATGGTTTTGAAAATAAAAATCCACCCTTTCCACCTGAAGGTGAATGTGGTACTTCCCTGGTGATGCCTTTTAAATTTATAAACCAATCAACCTATGATGAAAGCGAACTAAGTAGCCTTTTGGCTTCTGATTTTGGAAACCAAAATCTAGACAAGGAAATTAATTTACCAGTCTTCGATGAAGGTGAATGGAGTTCTCTCACAGCAATACCTTCGGATTTTGGAAATCAAAATCCTTCTAAGAAGGCTGATATATCAACCCATGAAGAAGGTTACTCGAGTTACTTGACGGCCCCTTTTTCAGAAAATAACCTAGCTGATGTCTCGCTTCCAGATGTAAGAATTAAGTAACATGCATTACAGATTCTTTTTGGTTTTTCTTATGTGATTCGAGTAACAAACCCACGGTTTATTCTTACTTTACATGATACTTTCAACAGGCAAGCCCTGAAATTCTAGCAGGGGCGCTGGAAGCAATTTTTGAGCAAAAAAAAAGCCCCAACACAGTACTTCAGCCGCCTGTGTGCGTGGAGGAAAGCCACTCCTACATGGACTATGATACCTCCTCGTCTACTTGACCATATCTGTTCTGTGGACCTATACATCAGCGGCACGTCCCTATTCTGCTATTTTAATTTAACATAAATATCCATCCTAAACAATCGATGCAGTTTATTATCTATGGCTTAAGAGGGCAAATACTAATGCTCCTCTGATATGCCAACGTGAAAAACTGATGTCGCTCTAGTTGTTTGGATCCTTGCATGGTTGCTGATCTGCATACCTTGCTTGCTTTATGGTGGATGCTGCTTAGTCCGACTGCATCCAGTCCATGCAGCTTCAAGCTGCAAACATATAAAATATAGCCTGTGCTGTCCCGAGTCTGCATGCTATATTCATAGAAAGATTTTACTACTAGTAGCAGAAGATGCGTCTTGTTCTGTTGTCCTGATGAGATTGTTATCCCTCACTACCGAAGTTATTAACTCGAAAAAGCCTGCAAGTTCTACATATCTACAGTTGCTTGCTAGTTATTGTTATTTGTTGCTGTCTGTGTGAAGATGATATGTATAAAGAGCAAAAAGCTCTAATCAACCTTGTATCTAAGTATCAGTTATGTTTCAAAAATGTTAAAACAAAATTTTCTGTTTAATTTATAATTTCTAGTTCTTCATATCTTGGTTAACTGTTGCTTTGCTGATGTGTAAATGCAGAATACTAGTACTAGAATGTCTTGATTATGTTATGGACAGTTTGTACTGAAGAAATCTATATTCATTAATTAGAATTATGTTAATCAACATTGGATCAATTTGATCCAAATTTCAGACCTGGTAAATGGCCATGATTAATTGTCGAATTCTAGCTGGTTGGATGTTACTGATTCGAAGTTGTATCTCATTTTTTTTTTCTTTATTATTGAAATCCCGCATCAAGCTCAACATCCAGGACAGAAGTACTAAAGCATGGGAAACATCCAACTCTAGAGTAGGGATGAGAATTGGTTTTCATGGGTCTGATTTTTTGATATATATCCATATTATTTATTGGGTAAAAAATTTAGATATTTATAAACTATCAATATCCAATAAGTATTCATTATCTGATATTATTTATTAATCAATAAAAAATAAAATAGTTAATATGTATATTTGAAGAGTGTGTGCGCGTGTTAAATGATAAAATGTTAAGTGTTATTTATGTTGTATTAAAAAAATCAAAATATTCTACAAATATAATTATATAATATAAATATATATTTCGAGTTGGATTCGAGCGGGTTTGATAATATTCATACCCTGTCGATTATATATATCGTCCAAAAGATTCATAATTATTTAGGTCGAGTGGATTTTCATCGGTTCGGATTATTGTGATCCATACTCTAGTCATATGAAAGCAATAGCAGCGTTGTAAGCATTTAGCACAAGAACCAGGGAACAAGCAAGGAGAACAGGAGTTCTGCTGTGTCATTTTAAGCAATCAAATCAAACTTGCAGTAAGGTTGAAGGCGGATGTGAAAATGAGGGGACCAATGGGTACCCCCAAAGCAAAATTGGGGGACAAAAGTGGTATGATCGGAAGGAACCTGGGAAACAAGCTTGAAAATCTCCAACAACATCTCAGTTTTCCAACATAAATAGCTGAAATCTTTCAGGTGTGACGATTGACTTATGGTTACCTGCAGGCAAGTCCCCTGAAAATAAGATTTTAGAACAAATTCTACGAAGCCTTGGCAAGTAGTTGCGAAGGAAACAAGTTCCAACGCCTCCTTTTTTCCAAAGACGAGAGGAAGTCGGATCCACATTGCAATAAACCTTGACATGATTGATAAAACCTGTAGCTTCATGATTGAAATGAAATCTTTAGACCCAACTGGTAGCCTACAAGCACGCAGAAGAGGATTTCAATGCTTTTTCACATAATTTTGGTTGTGTTTTCATATCCCATCATGCAAAATTTGTACAAGCTTTCTGTGATGTAGATCCAGTAAGGTCGTGTTTGATGAGAAAAGAAACTATTTCTGGTTACATTCGACCCCGAATATTACAACGTAGATCAAGCCGTAAGTTAGCGCGTAGTTTCTGTGATGGTTCCTTCCAGAGAATTCTCGTTGCAGTTCGTGCTCAGTCTTTAACTTCTCGAGGAAGTGATTGTGACTTCGCACAATATAATCTTGTTTCCTGTCGTTAATTTTATATAAAATGTATTTATCGTCAATTCTGCTCAACTCCCTTTTTTTTTCCCACTTCACTTGGAGCATCTTCGACGAAAAAGCCAAAAGAAAAAAAAATTAATCTTTTCTCCCATGATTTTGCAGCTCCAAGTTAATAACCAAATGAAAAACTAAAATGACTTTTATGCGGAAAAAAAAAGTCATTTCTACATGTCTATTAAAATAAATTATTTGAAGATTATTTTTTTCATCATCACAACTTTTCTCAATGTTTTTTCTTAAAAAATAAAAAATATTAATATTAAATATATTAAAATAGAAATGGATTGTTAAAACAACTTTTTTTTTAATTGAAATGCACAAAAAATATATATATATATATATATATATATATATTTATACTATTCAAAAAGCTCTTACATATATGTTATTCCCATTTACTACACACATGCACAAACTTCTTGTATCCATGCATTGTTGTGGGTTAATTTCCAAAACATATTTTCATTTAATTTTATGATAATAAGAATTTATATTTTAAAGATTTCTAACAATTTTGTTGAATATTTATTTTGTCCACAATGAATATCCTTAAAAGCTTAAATGATTTAAATTTTAATAGAAAAAGATATATTTATCTTGTCAAAATTCCTTTTTGTTATTTTTTTTTATTTTGACAGAGTTATTTTTTATTAAAAAATACAAAAATTAAATAAAATATATTTCAAAACTAAGATTATTTAATTAAGTAACAAATTCCTTAGCTAAAGATTCATTTTTCCTATTTGTCAATTTATTTTTAATTTTTCTTTTGGGTATCATAAACCTTTTTTAATTAGAAAATAAAACGATGTTTCTTCTGTTTAATAAAATAAATTAAAAAATAAATAGAGTGATCAAGCGAGAAGCTGATATTCAAGATCGTTAAAAATATATTTTTGACATGAAACAGAAAATACAAAATAAATTTGAATTGTAAAATTACAAGAAATTTTTTTTATATATATAATTCAAACATTTTAAAATATATAATTCAAATAAAAATTCATATACACACACTTCAATATGAATAGTTTGTATACTGCTTGAGTTACTCCACTAAATGACTGAAGAGAAGAAACATATGAATTTTGGTGTATGCTTTGACTTGCACGTGACTTTTCTTCAGCGTAAGCGAATTTTCTGAGAAGGGAATAAAGAAGTTCGTTAGTGGAGCCCAACAACCTTGAGCTCTAAGTTGTGGGATAAACCCTTGGAAAATGAATTTCTCCTTTTATTTCATTTTCTTTTCTTCTTGGAAAAATCTTATTGCTAATTTAAGCATAATTTGTTTTACGTTGAAAAATATATTTTATTAATATTTTCTAATGATTTTAATACATTGAGTCAAATATATATAAAAAGTAATTTCATACAATTCAAGAAACTCTTACCGGACACATTTGCGTCGTAATACCGAACTCACCGGCTCGCGAACAGGCCACAGCATACTGTACGGACACAAAGACACAGTTTGAAGTAGGCCCCACTTAGATTAGAAATCAATGCCTTCGAAACGACGAACTTCTTGGTGAAGTAGAGACTTTTAGGATGAAGCGGATGCTTGGATGTTTGGGCTTTACGCTGAGAAGCACAAGATTGCCTATATACACACACACAAACATGCAACGGCTCATCACAGATAGATAGACGATTGATCTTACACATTGTCACTGCTCCATTGCCTCCTTTTCTTATTTATTTGCCTCCATCATTTTCGATTGCAGAATATAGAATTTCTTCTATAACATCGGTGAAGATTTATCTCTAATTAGTTTAGATAATGTGATCTTGTGGCCTTGCTCTAAGTTGTGTGATGGGTTGTAAGTTGTAACTTCAGTTTCCTTTTCTTTTTCTTTTTTTTTCTCTCAGTTACAGACGAAGTGAGTGACAGATAGATGACAAGCTCAACAACAACTTTTCGACCAGCCCCAGTGGGTTATGGATTCCATCCAACCGATGAGGAATTAGTGAACCATTTCCTCAAGTTAAAAATGATCGGTGGCTATGATCACGTAGTCAACACAATCACCGAGGTTAACGTGTGCAATTATGAACCTTGGGAACTACCTGGTACTTGCATATGTGCATGCATGTTTGTTCAATATTTTTCTAATTTGTAATTTGCTAAGGATCAAATTCCATGTTGATTGTGTAGGGCTATCAGCAATTCAGTCAAATGATCCAGAGTGTTATTTCTTTTCTCGTCGCAATTACAAGTACTCCAAAAGTCAGAGGGCTAACAGGACTACTGGGGCCGGATACTGGAAAGGCACTGGTAGGGATCGTACAATCACGGCTAAGAGCACAGGGGAGCAAATTGCTACGAAGAAAACTTTGGTTTTCTACAACGGTCGCGTTCCTAATGGAGTGAAGACCAATTGGATCATGCATGAGTACAATCCAACTTTCAGCTTCCCTAACAAGGTATGCTCTCTTTCGAAGTAATTTTCTAGAATTTATTTCTCTTTCATTTGATAAAGAACTTGTTGATATCAGCTCTTTTGATCGGATTATACAACCTGCCTTTTGTTCTCTAGTTATTATTATTATTGTACATTGAAATGCTACTACAAACTTTTTTTTGGTCAACTTTGTGTAGAGGGACTTCATTCTCTACAAACTCAAGAAAAATCCAGATGATTTGCCAGCATTTGATGAAGGTGAATCAAGTGCTTCCAACATGGATGAGGTGAGAAATAGCACGAATTACAGGCAGTTTTTAATTTCAAATTGTTTCTTATAAGCATATCAAGAACTTACCTTGACCTCTACAGGAAGACTCTCAACTACGAGCACAACTGGAATCATTCAGTGGGATTGACGAGGGAGATTATAACCTCAACTCTGCCCTACACTTTTCAAATTAATGGGAACGTGTAGTGAGAAAACCCCCCTCCTAAAATGGGTTTTCTATCATCCAAGTGTCAATCTTTGCTATTGTGTTGTAGCCAACTTTATTTACTAAGTTCCTATGTTGGTACTTTATCAGCATATTTGTCCTAGATTTCTTATCTATTAATTAGGGTGTAGCTGAGGCCTCAGGCCTCTAGTTGTATTTATGGTGTTTCTCCTTGTTTGTTTTGCCAGAGTGTGATTTAATGCATTTCAAGTATTTAAGCTTTGTGGCTCGTTTATGATAACATTGTTAATTGTTTAGTTAATACTAGTTTGGGGGAGATGATTAATAAAGAAGGAAAAAGAAGAAAAAAACTGGTGTTTCTACGGCCTCTTGCTGACACGTCCTGTTTATGAAAATTTTCCTAGAGGCTGGAGGCTTGAGAGCACTGCAGACAAGTATGGTTTGCTATAATAATTTGCAAGATCTAATCTTCAAGTAAAATCCCATAACTTGTAGGCAGCACATCTGTTCATTTCGAAAAGAGCATGATTCTATACAGGGAAAAAAAAAACATACAAGCACGAAATGCTTTTTAAAGATACGGCCATGGGTGTAGAGAAATTCAACGGGAATACCAGGAGATCATCTCTAATTCTGTAACCCGATTACCCAAAATCTAACACTCCTTGTTCCTAAAACAAAATACGAAACATAATGGCAACAGAACTACAACACACATAAAATATAAAAATCTCAAGTCAGATGCAAATTTTTGTACAAAAAACAGGATGCCGTTCCCAGGACGAGAATTCCTTTATCAAAAGAAAAGAAACAAATGAAGGCGATTCTGTTTCTGTTTCAAAAAATTGACCAAAGGGTAAGTAGGCTCTGGGCAGGCAATACAGCAAACTACCGGGACCATAACGAACAAGTGCTACAAAACTAGACCATTGAAGACCTGCAGAATTAGAAGAACCAAGCATGTACAATGACAGAGTGAAAACTCTGTAAACCCCAACAAACCAGCCTCAACTTTCTTCTTCAATGCTGACCAGCATGCTAGTTCACTCTACAGATCTCCCTGCCTACGCTACTGGGGTATACAAAGGCCGCATCAACGCGGAGATCTCCTTTGGTGTGCGTGAGGTCAATCTGAGTCATTGAAAATTTCTTCATTAATTCGTTACCTTGACAATGAAATCCTCGTAAACCCAGTTCCCAGGATTGTTCAGAAAGAAATTTGATGGTGAACAAAAATCACGTTTAATTGATAGGATTTTCCAGAAAGCATTCGGATTCTGCTCATTGACCATCAGAAGTTGTTAGCTGGAATCGTACAGGTTTTATATCCCAGCCATGGATGCGCAACGAATTACTAACTCTACGGCCCATTCTCTTCGAGGACCTGCCAAGCTGGAGTCTGAAGAATAGGCTATACGTCCCTTCCGGAAATTCGAACCCAAACTCCCCATCTACTACAAACCACCAAATATCTTGAAGATATGCAAAACTGTGTGGAATCTAAATCCAGAAAGAGGAATAGTATATCAGTCAATTGTTCCTTCTAGCATTCAGAGTCCAGAGATAGAGAGACAACCATAAGCAAGATATAGATCCAGAGTTTAGATGGCCCTAAATAAACAGAATTCTCTCTTGCTGGTCTCTTGTTGAATGAAATTAATTACTCAGAATGATTCATTAGCGGTAACGCAAACCAGTAAACTAAAATAAATCAGTAGATATCATGAACATACTAGTAAGTGAAGGACCAGCAAAATGAAATTACTGAAATGAAATTGAGTTTACTAAACAATGCATTTAAAAGGGCAAGACGTATAATCCATATAAAGCCAAGAAGTTGAGATTTGATCACACAGAAGACATCATTGCTAAACCACCAAAAAAGGCTTTATGTTCTAAAGTTTTTCATTAAACAATATTTCCACTGCATCCCATTGGATCTAACAATCTAAAGAAGAAAAGAAAATATATTTGTTTTTTATGAGAATTGTATCTCACCTTGACTCCTCAGTTGAAATGTGGTTCCAATATCTTCTGTAATCAATCCCAGTAATGGCTAACCCCTTTGAAGAAATCGAAAAAAAAAACCCACCAGTGTTCTTATCGAGCCACATCTCCTGTAAAACTAAAAAGCCAAACCATCTGATCCTATATATTCTAATATGAAAACATGCACAGGAATTCAAACACAACCTGAACATTGCATAATACATCTTTTACACATACTATAGTTTCGTAATAATTGATTTTCTTGTATTATTGATAATTATTAGTAATCTTCTATTTAAAAAAATTACCCGTATAAACAATTAAAAAAATAAAAATTGTTCAAAAAAATTCGGATGATACACACCCTATATGTTTCAAAAAAAATAAAAATAGTTGAGGTAGATGATGCCTTGTTTGTCTGGGTTAAAAAAACCCAAGCGCGTGATCCAGATATTATTTGAGGCCATCCATCTTTTTTTTTTCTTTATTTATTTGATTGTTTAATTTTATAACAAAATTCTCTTTAAATAAAATTATTAAAATGACATGTGAAAAATCATTTGATTATGCCATCTTTTCCAGATAAATTTTATGGTTCTTCAAAAATAACGACTGATATTTTATTAGTTATTCTCTAAATCATACTTTGAAAAAAAAAATAAGATAAAGAAATACTAAATGAATATATCATTATTATTTTTTATGGGACAAGAATTTTATTTTTTTTATTTACTTGTGTCTGTTTCTTTCATCAAAATAAATAATAAAAAAAACTAGTAAGATGTCATTAATTATTCACTTAGTTTTTTTTTTTGGTAATATTAAAAATTACTTTATTGATAATTAATTGTTATTTTATTTTTTTATATTTTTGAATTAAAATAATTTAATTACTTTTTTAAAACATTTTCTAACAATAATGTTAAGTTCTTATTAAATGAATAATAAAAGGAAAGTGTTTTGGTTTAAGAAATACACTTTCTTATTAAATTTAAATCATTTGAGTTTTTATGATTAATTATTTTAATATTACTAGTGAAATATCCTGAAAAGGATACGGCGGGTTTCATAAATGGACGAAAGTAAAATATGGACACAGAATCCGAACCTTAAAAACCACACAAATTCTATTAATTATTACACGCTTTTGCAGATGAGTTCTAGTAACAAACAACCATTAAACTACTCACGGGGGGAGCGCGTACGCGCGTGATCCTCAATCTCCCTCCCCCATATATATACTCTCTTCTTCTTCTTCTGCGTCCTCCATAGACCCACCCCTAATCCCACCTCTTGAAACGTTTACTCGTCGAGTCGTCGTTACTCTCACGTTGAATCTTCCCCTATCCCTCTCTACAAAATACAACTCATATTAAAAATTGAATATATTCACAGATATATATATATATATATATACACACACACACAAACACACACACACACCCCTCCTTGATATCTCTTGCAATTGAGGGGCTGGTTTTGTTTTGTCTGGTTTCAGTTTCAATGGCAATATTATCTCCTTCTTATCTCACATTCAAAGCCAAGAAACTCAACCTCTACAAAATCACAATAACCATAATCCTATGTACAGTCTTTTATTTGGCAGGTTTTTATCACAACTCTCGTGGCACTATCTCTATTAACACAACATCATCATCCTCAAGCACAGCTTTCAGATGCGCCCCCACAAATCACAGCACCACAACGCTAGATTTTGCAGCACGCCACTTTGCTCAAGACCCAAAACCTCCGGTAGCGCGTGAGCATCACTTCCCGCCATGTGACCCTAAGTACAGTGAGTACACCCCATGTGAGGACGCTGAACGTTCGTTGAGATTTGATAGGGATAGACTTGTATACAGAGAGAGACACTGCCCGGAGAGCCATGAGATCTTGAAGTGTCGTGTACCGCCTCCGTATGGTTATAAGGTGCCTTTTAGCTGGCCGGAGAGTAGAGAATTGGCTTGGTATGCTAATGTGCCACATAAAGATTTGACGGTTGAGAAGAAGAATCAGAATTGGGTCCGCGTAGAAGGAGAGCGGCTCAGGTTCCCGGGTGGTGGAACCATGTTTCCTCGCGGTGCTGATGCTTATATTGATGACATAGGGAAGCTGATAAATCTCAAAGATGGGTCAATAAGGACTGCCATCGATACTGGTTGCGGGGTACGTAACATCTTCACTCTATTTTACCCTTGTGTTCTTTACTGTTTCCTGAAGAGATGGATATATATTGAATCGGGCGGTTTTAGTGTTTCTAAAACGTTGTTTCGATAGAGTTGAAGTTTCATCTTTATTAT
>Ga0325401_1000784_pt1 | contig 24647 bp, 12 predicted proteins | sample PopdelMetagenome_FD_205666 | JGI IMG/M metagenome (GOLD analysis project Ga0325401, IMG submission 205666) | Populus deltoides microbial communities from Bellville, Georgia, United States - Xylem-PdKOR-R2 | ecosystem: Host-associated > Plants > Phyllosphere > Stem > Wood/Secondary xylem | place...
ACGGCCAAGTGGGCCCAACGCTAAAGTCAGATTTTAGACTGCTGGAGCTGCTAGCAATAAGTGATGTTTAAGAGTTATGCTGAGCTGTCTGTATTTTAAAAATATTTTTGAAAAAAGTGTAATTAGTTTTAATATTTTTAAATTATTTTAACGTTTTTAAATACTTTTAAAAATAATTAGCACGATACCAAACAAGTTACGAATCAATAAATGCATCAATTTCCAATGCTCAGCTCTATTTATACACACAGTACTGTTGCTTCTCCTTGAATGTGGCCAAGTAGTTAGATCTTTCACTTCTTGGTTGCTGCTTCACCTCTGGTCCTGACAATGGCTTTCAAAGCTGTGTGTCTTATGGTGGTTGCTTTTGTTTTAGTTACTGCAAAGGTATGACCTTCACTTCCCTCCTCTGTGTCGGTCTCTCACTCACTCGTACAGCTAGTTGCCTTTACTGGACTAGGTTACTAAAATTTCAGTTCTTTGATTGATGTTGTAGGCTTCATACATGAATGAAGACTTCAAGGAGAAGGTAATTAATTTTCAAAAAAATGCTTTTTTCCCCTTAAATCCAAATATTGTTTGGTGCGTAGACTTGTCACCAATTCCTTTTTTAAAGAATCTTGCTCCTTTTTAGCAAAAGAAACAAAAATAATCAATTCATTTGTTAAGGGGAAAAAAAAAACTAGGCCTCGCACAATCCCCGATTTAGTTGTACGGAGAAAACGTTATTTAATTTTGAATCTGGTGAAGCAGGCTGTTTTTTCCAAATCTGTGGTGCCTGCATCAACTCCTGCTCCTCCAGAGGTCAAGTCACCGACCCCCGCCCCACCAGTGGTCACTCCTTCCACACCATTGTACAAGCCACCAACTCCCGCGCCACCAGTTAAGACACCACCTCCAGCACCGCCAGTCAACCCCCCCACACCCGTGAAGCCACCCACTACTCCCGCCCCACCGGTCTACAAGCCACCATCTCCAGCACCGCCAGTCAACCCCCCCACACCTGTGCCTCCTGTGAAGCCACCCACTACTCCTGCCCCACCGGTCTACAAGCCACCATCTCCAGCACCCACACCTGTGCCTCCTGTGAAGCCACCCACTACTGGACCAATGCCCCCGCCAGTTAGGACAAGATCGGGTAACATATCTATCACTTACAGAAGTTAACATGAACTTAACATGGCCCTCTTTCCTTGTTTTAGCTATGCGGATAAGATCATAGATTAATACGTTTGGTGGCTATATGGGCAGATTGCACCCCTCTCTGTGGGCAGAGGTGTAAGTTACATTCAAGGAAAAGACTGTGTGTTAGAGCTTGCATGACTTGCTGTGACAGATGCAAATGCGTGCCGCCGGGGACTTACGGTAACAGGGAGAAATGTGGCAAGTGCTATACTGACATGACCACCCGCCGCAACAAGCCCAAGTGCCCTTGATTTTTTTTTAAATTCTCGACTGTGATATATGTTATTGCTACTATGTTATACTATGTAGTTTAAGAATAAACTTTTCTCATATTTTAATTACTAGCGAGCAGCTGTAACTCGGCAATCAGTGCCATGCAAACCCTCAACCGGTCTACGGTGTCTATTGCTTTCACTTGTACTGATTGCGTATATTAATATAATGTTATTTCGGTTGTTGCCGATAATATAGATGAACCCCCCCTCTCTCATCTTGTAATCTTTAGTTTTTTTATCTATTTATTTATTAATATAAATATTCAAATCAATTTACATGTATCTTGATTTATCTTATAAGTTTTAAATTTAATAACTATATAAATTTTTAGTAATTATAAGATAATAATTTTTAATAAATAAATTTAAAATCTAACCAACTTAAAAACAATTTTTAGAATTTATTTTATTTTTTATAAGGCTAGTAGATATTGAAGAATGGAGAATAGGTTTATTTAAGTATTTTTTATTTTAAAATATATTAAAATAATATTTTTAATTTTTAAAAATTATTTTTAATATTAATATATTAAAATAATGTGAAAAAAAGTTAGATGAAAAGAATTTTAATTTTTTTAAAATATTTTAAAATTAAAAAATAAACTGGGTCTTCATCGATTGGTAGATAGGGTACACTTGCCTAAGAACTCGTGCTGCATTGGAAAATTGAATTTGGAGCCCCTCGTGTTGCCTAAAAACTCGTGTTGCCTTGGAAAATTGCATATGGAGCCCCCTTGAATTAATTTGGTTAAATATCGCTGGTATGAGCACCCTTATCAATTCGTGCAAGTTACGTTTACAAAAAAAATCAATTTTTTTTATTATTAAAATTTAATATATTTTAGATTGTTTGTCAATATTAAAAATAATTTTTAAAAAATAAAAAAATCATTAACATATATTTCAACAGGAAAAATTTATTTAAAAAACAACTATAATTACATTGCTAAATCCTATTTAGAGTGTGTTTGGTATTACGGTAGCTGTTGTGGTTATGGTTTGAAAAAAGTTTTTTATAAAAAGTACTTTTAGGTGTTTGGTTAAAATTGTGGTTAAAATTGAGGTTGGAGAAAAAGTAGTTTAATGTGTTTGGTTAAGAATGCTTTTGAAATTGAAGTTATAAAATAATTTTAATATATATATATATATATATTGATGGTTTTAAATTTAAATAGAGTAGAATTAACTTCTTTTATTACATCATGAAATAAATAATACTTGATATAAAATATTTTTTATTATTCCATTAAACTATTTATAATTCCATTACATACAAAATTCAGCAGATAAAAACTACAGTTTTCATAATTTTATGAGCGTGTAATAAAATCAGATAAAATATTATCAGGTATAAAATTGATATTACAGTGCGAGTGAATTTAATTTACTCTATACTAGTTTTTCATGAAAAAAAAATATTGTTCACATCACAATGCGAGTGAATTTAATTCACTCTAAACTAGTTTTTTTAAAAAAAAATTGTTAAAAAAATTAACAAACTGCAAAAAAAAAAAACATGAACAATGCAAAGTGAATTGCACTGTTCACGTGAACAGTGCAATTCTGTGTTTCACATGTTGAAACTCATAAAAAAGCAGTAAAATACTGCTTCTGAAAACTCGTGGTCCTGCCGCATATAAATAGCGGGACCCATGTGTTTTGAAACATTCAGTAAAGTAACCAAACGATCATTTCATACGTTTTTGAAAAAACACGAACGCTAACACGTTGCCAAACGGGTTCTTATATTCAATGTAACTAGAAGGAAACTTTTAGAGCACAAAGACCTGAGAATAGTAATTAAATAATTTTAATAAACTGAAGATTCTAATCTCTTTTTATTTTTTTATCACTTCACCTATATTCTTCAGTTAGCAATACTTCATAATTGAGGAAAAGAACAGAATTTACAGCAAACCCATCTTCAGAAACAAATCTTCAAGTATACCAAGAAAAAAATAATACAAAGACAGACAAAGTTAAAAAAAGAAAAAAAAAGAAAAAAGAGAGGGTGTTTAGAGACAGAGAAAAAGAGAGTGGAAGTTGTGGAACCAACCGCTAGTGCTAGGATTGAGATTTGAGAAAGGGCAGAGAAAAAAAAAAGTAACAGGAGTCAATTAATTTTTTTACTTTGTTTCAAACTTGTAGAATCAGTTAGAATTTATTCATTTTATCAAGTTTGAATGATTTTATCAAATTTAACTTAGATTTTATTAATTTAACTTTACATATTAATACAATTTTAACTCGTGATTTTGACCAAATTAGTAAGAGGAGATATTGACTAGGATTTACTTTCCAATTTAAGATAACTAGTATTTTTAAACCCGGTTGGTGATTGACCTGACTTAAGGCCCGGGTCATGAGTTTTGACCAGGTCAATTTTAATTTTTTTTTTATAAATCAAAACGATGTTGTTTTGGTTAAAAAAATAAATAATTAACAAATTACAACTGATTTTTTAATCGGATCTTGTCAAGTCAACCCTTTAGATTAATTGAGTTTTAATTTTTTTTATTTTTTCATAAACCTGGCCCAATTTTAATCCTAAATTATTCAGTTTTCAAATTGACTTATAGAGCCGAGTTTTAAAAATATAACTACACACACACGATTGTGAACACAATCATGATATACCTACAGCCAGGACATACAGTGATGGACCATCGGCTGGTGAATGGACCCTCAAGGATTAGACTAGATGACAGTTAGCCTTGACCCTGGGGTCGGGATCAGTTCTGCAACTGAAAACCAGTCCAGGGATCAGCAACGAGCTTTGCATGCTGAACATAACAAACCCGAAAATCAATTTTGTTTTTAGAAAATTATTTTTTAAATTTTTTTATATTTGTTTGTTATTAGAAAAATTAGTTAATGGAAAACACTTTTCAGTCAACAGAAAACACTTTCCAGTCAAAGAAAAATTTAGTTTGGTTTCCAGAAAAGTGTTTTCCTTTTATTTTGGGCGGAAAACACTTTCCGGAAGTTGTGAAAAATTTAGAAATGTCATATTATTTACTGATTATATCAAATTTAGTCCTCAAACTTTTGATTGCTATATATATATTTTGTTTTTCAATTTCATTCCTTATAATTTTATTTTTATATTAATTTTGGTCATCATTTTTATAATTGTTATTTGCTTTTTTCTTATTATTTTTTAATTGAAATTTTGTATCTATCAAATTTGGTCATCATTCTTTTGATTGTTACTTATTTTATTTTAAATAATTTATAAAATATTAATTATTATTATTTTAATTTCTTCATCTTTCAAATTTTTTATATTTTAGATTTCATCTCTATTATTTTGATTATTATTTATTTTATTTGAGATAATTTATGAAATTATATTTTTTTTCAATTTTATTTTCATTCAACTTTTTAATTTGTAAGATTTGTTCCTCATTATTTTAATAAACTTGAAAAAATAAAACATTAATAAGTTATTTTCCAACTCATTTTTCATATCATAACCAAACACTGAAAAGTGTTTTCCAACTTATTTTTCATTACACTACCAAACATCAAAAAATAATTCATTTTCCCGGAATTCACTTTCCAAAAGAAAACTACTTTCCAGTAAACAAACGGGGGCTAAGTGGTTCTACTTCTAGCCTGTTTGAAAATGTGATTTTAGTTGTTTTTATTTAATAATATATTTTTATTTTTTTAAATATTTTTGACATCAGCGTATTAAAATAGTCTGAAAACACCAAAAAAATATTAATTCAAAGTAAAGAAAAATATTAAAAAATTAAATTTTTTCAAAGATACTTTTGAAATATAAAAACAAACAGGGCTCGTGCAACCCCAACTGCAGCTTACTATGGTGTTTTAAATGGTGGGGCTTAAGTATTTTTATCGTGATTCAAGGATTTTTTTTTAAAATTAGAAACTAAAAATTAATAAAAATAAATTTTAATATTAAAATCGAATTGAAAAATATTTAGATATTATAATTATATAATATGTATTATTTTTAAAGTTTAAAGATGAAAATGTATATTTTCTAAAAATTTTGGCATGCCACCTTTATTTGATGTCTTTTTAATTTCTGTTCTATTCTTGATCAAAAATTGAAATTAATTGATTTTTAATTAGAATTAAATCATTTATAATAAAATTTTAAGGATTATTGAAAAGTACACAATATCATCTTTTGTGTATGTACGTATGAAAAGTATAGAGACAAGATAGCCTTGATGATGTTGGTAAGAGAAAGTCTTAATAATAATAATAATAATAACAACGATTATATTAACAAGACACTAAATGATACTATATTATTGTGAACATACCTATAAAATATTATTAGCTATAATAATATTTTGTGTTTTTTTATTTATTTTTTCAATACTTTTTTTTCCAAACAATAATTCTAACTCGACTTAGTCTTATCCTAAGATTTAAGCTAGACTCTCATTCTCTATACTCATAGTCATAGTCCATGTAATTGATAATAAAATAAAAATAATATTGAATAATAAGATGAAAATAATCCCTAACGATTCAACAGTACCCAGCCTACTACGAGTGTGTTTGACAATATGGTTGCGTTTGCTTTTCAAACAGTTTTTTTGCCAAAATACATACCAATGATTTTTTTTTATTTTTTAAAAATCATTTTTGACATCAGGAAATCAAAATAATTTGAAAGCACTAAAAATATATTAATTTAAAGTTAATAAAAAATAAAAAATTTTTAAATTTTATTAAAAATACTTTTGAAACACAGAAACAAACAGGCCCTACGCCTTTTATTTTGTATCTAATTTTTATTTAAAGTTTAATGGACCCCACTATCACATAATTTTTCCACGAACGACATGGCACTCATGTAACGGAACGACAAGTTGGCCAAAAGGATTCAAAATTAAGCTGCAGCCAGCAGGTCGCCAGAGTCTAAAAAGTCCGTACTCTAAGCCCAAAGATCCAGTGAAGGGAAGAAAACCGATTAAAAAAAGAAAGAGAAGAGGCAGAAAAGCATGAGAGGCAGCGATGGGATCTTGGGGATGAAAGGAGGGGAAAGAAATAGCAGTGAAAAATTGGTAAAGAGACGGGAGAGATGGTTAGTAATACTTGGTGTAGTCCTTCACGCAGTTTATATGCTAAGCATATTCGATATCTACTTCAAGACCCCAATTGTTCATGGCATGCATCCTGTCAAGCCTCGCTTCAAGGCCCCTCCTGCTAAACGTCTTGTTCTCTTAGTTGGTAAAAAAAGCAATTTGTGTCTTGTTTTCGAAGAACTCTCACCTTTAGTTATATCCTGATAGTGATACTAATTTTTGTCAGCGGATGGTTTACGCGCTGATAAGTTTTTCGAGCCCGATTCGGAGGGTAATCACAGAGCACCATTTCTGAGGAATATTATTAAAAACCGAGGTAGATGGGGAGTGTCTCATGCCCGCCCTCCTACGGAGTCAAGGCCCGGACACGTTTCTATAATTGCTGGTTTCTACGAGGATCCTAGTGCTGTCACAAAAGGTGGATTTAGTTACTGCTATCAATCGATTTTAAATATATCTTCTGCATTTCACCTTCCATTGATGATTTGGTATTGATTTACATTTGCAGGATGGAAAGCTAATCCAGTTGAATTTGATTCTGTCTTCAACCAAAGCAGGCATACATTTGCCTATGGCAGCCCCGATATTGTTCCAATATTCTGCGGTGCCCTGCCACACAGCACATGGAAAACCTACCCTCATGAATTTGAAGACTTCGCAACTGGTTTGTCTCAACCTCTACACAAATTAATCAATTCATTTATTGTCTGAACTCTCAAATGGGAAAGCTCATTAGCAATAAATATAATATTACGAATCAAGCTGTTTTTACCTCTTGTCCAACGTTTTATCAATACAATAGTGTCAATGCAGATGCTTCCTTTTTGGATGAGTGGTCTTTTGATCAATTTCAGAGCCTTCTGAATAGGTCCACCCAGGACCCAGAGTTGAAGGAGTTACTTCTACAGGATAATCTTGTTATATTTCTGCATTTACTTGGCTGTGATTCAAATGGTCATGCACATCGCCCCTTTTCTTCCATTTATCTCAATAATGTCAAAGTTGTGGACCACATTGCGGAACGAGTTTATTCTCTCCTTGAACATTACTACAAGGACAATCGCACATCATATATATTTACAGCCGATCATGGAATGAGTGACAAAGGTTGGTACTATCTTTTATTTCTGCTTGAGAGTTTTCACTGCTTCATTGCAATTCATCAGTAGCTGTGTTTTCCGACCGTTTACGTGGTAATTTCGTGAATGATTGTGGACTTATTCGTATGTGAATGGACTGAGCTGGTTTACAATAACTTCACCAAATTCATGTCAGGGCCATAATTCAAAGTGTGACTTCCAAGGCCTAAATTCAACATGATTAAGATGCTTTCTGATTTTCTGTCCATATGCTACTTTATACCATTTGGTTGGGTCATTTTTCATCTCAAAGAATTCTGTTTATGGTGCCCTTCCGAGTTACAGATGCTGACATGCTATGGTTCTTCCCAGGTAGTCATGGAGATGGGCATCCTTCGAATACAGATACTCCCCTTGTTGTCTGGGGGGCAGGTGTCAAATATCCCAAGCCAATCTCCAGTAGCAACAATTCTGATCATGGTGTTTTTGTTGATGAACATGCACATGACATGCCAACTCCTGTAGACTGGGGCTTGAATGGCATTGAAAGGGTGGATGTGAATCAAGCTGATATTGCACCCCTCATGGTTTTACATTTTCCTCTTTGAAATGTCATGTTTGAGCATTATTTAATTCTTTATATCTCCTTGTTTGTTACCTGTCTGATATACTGATCATCTTTTCTGCCAGTCAACACTTCTTGGCCTGCCATGTCCTGTAAACTCAGTTGGAAATCTGCCGCTTGGTTATGTTGATATGATTGAGGTCAGCATGCCTTAAATGAGTGATGATGAAAATAAGTCATTGTTATCTTAAGGGTGCTAGAATGTTATTTTTGCATTGGATGCATTATGGTATAGATCGAAACCATAGTGACTGCAAGTGAATAGAAAAGTGAAGGATGTTATTTATTTGCTATAATTTCCAGGGAGAAGAATGCAGCATCATTTATGAGAATTTCATTTATGAATTGAACTTGTCAAACTAAATACAACACTTAAATTGACATTTTCTACTTCTAAAATCCAGGCTGAAGAAGTCGAAGCTGTTCTAGCTAATACAAAGCAAATCCTCAACCAGTTTCTTTGCAAATCAAGTATCCTTTATCAGTTTTACTTGTCATTGACATTACAAGCACATTGCATGCAGCCTTAAACGCAGTATCTTTCAGTTCTTACCAAAAACTCAAAATATTTGTGTGCTTTTGGTAATTAGGAGTGCATTTTTTTTTTTGGTTCAGTGTCATGCATTTTATATTCAGATATACAATGCAAAATGATGAGGAGTGAAGAAAGAAAAAAATGTGAATTAATATTTGATTATTTAAGGATTTTATTTATTTAGAATTTTATTGTTATTCAGGAATATTAGTATTTATTATTTATTGGATAAAATAAGAATGTAGTAGATTTATTATTTTGGTAGGTTTTCCTATTCAGATTACGATTTTACTCTTTCTACTGTTATTGGGATTTACTTTTTGTATTTCTATTTGTTTAGATTCCAACAACCCTACCTAGAAACTCAAGTAATGCTATGAATACTGATGGATCAAATAAATAGAGTTTTATGGAGAATTGTTTCTCCTAATTGTTTGTCCTTGTGTTCTTGATGGTGGTTTTACATCAAAAGACAAATACGAACTAACATTTGAAAGTAATTGAACCAGTTTTTCCCAAAGTGTTTTGGTTTGGTTTTCTGTTACTATCAAACTAAGGAAATTTTGAATATGTTATTTTGCATCACAAAAAGCAGGTAGCTTATGCTTGTTTTTTGAATCTTCTTTTCAGTTACCTTGATTTTGAACTTTAGAATGCAATGCAGTGCCATGATGGTAATTAAATGGCATCAAATCTCTTAGTGTTTTTTTTTTCCTTTTTAATGGGATACAACTTTGGCTTTTGAGCTGAGTTTGTTTCCTTCATCTGTTGTATTGTTTACATGTGCACCCATACTTTTCTAGTTTGTATATAGTAACACTTCTCTAGTTACGTATCAGTACAACTTTTAATAGACTGTGTCCTAGTTAGTTTTGTGCTCATGGCATTTTAGAGAAAATATATACTCGGAAAAAAGAAGAAAAAAACAATTGGTTGATTCTTCTCAGTTTGAATATTTCGAAACCAACTAGTTAGAAGTTTATTTGAATGAAATTTTGCTTCTTGTACTTTGATCCCAAATTACTAAAATAACCAAACTGAAGTTGTAAAATTCATCTGTTTCTGAAACTTATTGAACAGTCCCCTGCAAAACTTTATAATCTGTGCTGTCCATAGTATCTTCAACATATTGTCCTTAGGTGCTTGCAAAAAATTGTCCAGTGGTGTAACTGAGTTTGATACGTGATTTCTTAACAAACTTAGAAATAAAACAGTCAAACTCCTTATATTTCAAGCCTTTTAAACTACTGGCTCATCATTCTGCTGCATTAGAACACATCGAGCATCTAATATCTATCAGAGACTATGGAAGTGCAATGATGCTGGCTCAGAACCTCAGAACCTTGGCTCTCAAAGGACTTCAATATTTTCAAACCTATGATTGGCTTATGCTGATGACTGTAATTACTCTTGGGTACATTGGTTGGATAATCTGTCTTCTTCTCCATATTCTGCAATCTTACACTTCATTGGCAGATGTATTTAAGAATCCTGATGATGCATGGCAGAGAAATAATAAAACGAAGGTAATATTTAAAAAAGCTTAACCTCTTATAAAGTGTATGTAATGTTAAAAGAATAAGAGAAAATGATGAATATTTCTTGTTTCATTTCTGTTGGCTTGTTTATCAATCCTAATATCACTATTTTCATCACTACTTGGCTAGCAAAGGAAGTTTGTTTGTTTGATATCAATGGTTTTTCATCAAGAATGCAATAATCCTTGAACATTAAACACTCTGGGTTCTTGGTCATTTTTCAGCCTGTTTCCCTGTTGATGATGCCAGCTGAAAAATGTTTTTGAATGGTCACAAGCATTTCAGTGGAGAAAATAGAAGATATTGTTTTTTGTTATCTTAATTCCCGGAAAGATGTAAATATACCTAATAATATACATTAATGTCAGCACAAAACTGAACAAGAGTGAAGAAATGCAGTCATCATTCGTCATCCCTCTTTTCTTATCTTCGTGATCATTTTTTTTTCAACTTCAAATGTTGAAAACACTTTCCTCTTCTTATTTGACAATGAGTATTATGGTCTGCAAGTCTTATTCCAACATGTGGTTTTTGTTGCATTATTCTGTCTTCCCTTCACTAAATTTCTAAATTTCTTGTTTTTGTTGCAAGGCTCTCTAGTGGGATCTATTTATGCTAAGTGTTGGTTTAACTGTCACTAAGTTTTGTTTCTTGAGATTATGCATTTTGTTTCTGGCTTATCAAATTCTTTTTAGCAGGTATATCTGTTTGGATGTCTGTTGACGGGAGCGATTTCTGTTTTATTATTCATGGAGCACTCTCCTCCCTTGTACCATGCATACTTTTCCATGACAGTTTTTCTGTGGACCCAGATAGTGGGTGAATACCAGTTTATAAAAACTTTGTGCCGATGGTTAAGTTGGGGAAAGTATAATTATATAATTAAGATTTTGGCTGCTTCTGCTGTATCGATATTCATCCTTGAATTCCTGGTAAGGGCATCGATCATGCTATTTCCTATCTAACCATGTGTTGGCTGTAAGTTTAGTTTTCTGAGGCTACATTATTTGTATTTTGTTCAGGTGAATAGTTTCACAGAGAGGAAGCTCTACACATGGTGTTTTTTTATTATGGGGATTATAGCTGCTTTTTATCTTTTTCATGCAATTCCATGGAGATCTGGGATACCGATTTATGTCTGCTGTGCGTGCTGGTTTCTGTCTGTTTTTACTTTGATGCCAGCAGACATTCCTGATAATAATGGACTAGTGTAAGCCCTTTTGAGTTTGTTCATTTGGTTGGTTAGTTATGCAGTCTTGCTTTGGTCAAAATGTTTTCAAAGGAATTATAACATTATCTGCATATCAATAATCTTTGAGTCATGTCTAAAATTTGTCTCCTTTGATTTCCGTGATGATTAATTATTGTAGTGGAAAAGAGGGGTGGACTTCTATATTGATATGATGGTAAAGTTCCTGCAATTTTGATAAACAAATGTTCTTATTAATGATAAGCTTATAATTGAACATAAATTCTGTATTGAAATTCCTATTGCAATCAACAATTCTGATCTTACTATCAAAAGGAAAAAAATTATCTCCAAAGACTTCTGCTCAATATGAGTAATGTAAATGTATCAAACATGTCTTTTGATTGATTGTCTACAATGTCAGAAAAGTCTTAAAAATTGAAACGTGTGAAAAATTGAAAAATGGTAAATCATTTTTATCAGGTTTATTACTTGAGGTGGTCATGCTGTATGAATGTTAATCACCGTGTATGTAGGATTGCGAGTGGAGCTATTATTGTCATTATAGGAGCGGCTGCAAGGTGGCTAGATCAGCATTCTGAAGGGAATAAGTATTGGCTGCGGATCTGCTACCACAAAATGGAGAAACCCAGGTCCCCAGTTCTATTTTTCTTGCAGGTATAACATGTCTTTAATTTTTTTTTGAAACAGATGTTCCATAATTCAATTGCCTAACATCTCTGAAGGTCATCTCATGTTTTACATGAAAATTAGGTTCTTTTGGTTGGATTATCATCAGCGATGGTGTCAATATCAACATCTCACAGAAAAGAGAAACAAGAATTGCATGCCATACACCAGTTAATAAATTGGTCTATTGCCGGTATATTTTTGACTCATTTCTACTTTTCTCTAGTGTTATTTAGGCTTTCGTGTAAAGTTTCTTGAAATTTGTATGCAAAAATTCCATTTTCCTTTATCGTTTTTTTAAAAACACATTATCCTTCTTACAACTCAACCCCTACCAATTATTATGGTGTTTTCTCCTCCTTTGAATATATAATGTATGTTAATAACTCAAGCCTCTGTGTTTACCTAGGGAAAAGTTTGTATCACAGAGCCAATGTATTTTAATGTCATCTACGGTTATTTTTAGTGAATGATCTACATTTGCTGGTGACGACTCATGTATAGGGAACATCAAACCCAACTCACTGTGTATAATACATATCAGTTTTCTTTTTATTGCCTTGTATAAAGGTAAAGGCTGTGATGCCATACTTAAACCATTTAAATGACATGTCATTTGTTACTTCTTGGAATTGTCTTATTACAGGTTTCTCAATGGTTCTCCCACTTTTCTCAGAGAAGAGCCTCTTATCACGGCTGACTTCTATATTTCTTGGTTTTGCACCCACATTCCTGCTTCTATCTATTGGGTATGTCCAAAGATTTTAAGCTTCAATTCTAATTTAGCACTTTTGTTATATGCAAAAAGTTAAAATACACATTTATGATTTTCTTTCACTGGGTGCTTTTTCTTGAAATCCAAGCAGATATGAAGCTGTCTTTTATGGTGCACTTGCTCTTGTGCTTGTGGCATGGATTCTATTTGAGAACACAATTCTCCATTTGACCAAGGTCGCGAAATTGTCAGCTTCCATGAAAAGAACTGGTGAAAAAACCATGCTTGAAAACGATGTTAGATACTTGCAGCTTTCTGATGTGAGAATTCCATTAATTTTTGTAAGTCTCATCCCATTTCACCTTGACTTCCTCTTCCAAATTTCTTCCATAATTGAGATTGATATGGTGAATAAATATGAAGTAGATATTCTAATTCATGCAATGTGTATGGTATGATACCATATATGCTCATTGTGAAGATCTTAAATCTTTATAATTCCTCGAATTATGTTTATTGATTTAAGCAAAGCCCTTAACAATTAGTATACAAAAATTGAGATTTAGTTTATGGGTTTAATTTAGAGCGGTGCATAATTTGTTGGAATGTAGTAGATTAGTGAAGTTGGTGCTTTCCTTAGAATTTATTTTATTATTTCTCCTATTAGGGGTATTTAATTAATTTAGGTCATTTGGTTAGCATTTGACTTTTTGAATATTTTTCTTGGAGGTTAAGTTGTTTTGCTTGGTGATCAAGAATAGTGAATCCTCTTGCTATTAGGATCTAGAGCCTAAACTAGTATAAATAGGCCGACATGGTTATTTCAAAGAATTTATCAATTTATTTAGATTTTAGAGGTTTCTTGGTGAACTCTAAACCATGTTTATTTTTTTCCAACTTCAATATTATTCATGTTTTAGCCTTTATTTTCCTTTATTTGCTGTTTGGATTGTTATCCTCTTCCCACACTGCACAAATTGGCAGCAGAGCAAGGCAAAAATGTTTAATCTTTTCGTACACCCCTATACTCTTAATATTCTTAAAAGGTCCCACTACAATTTTGTCTAAATATCAACCTTATACATTACATTTAAACCATTGTTACCCTCTTTTATCAGTTGGTGTTATTGACATGTGACTTGTGTCATGTGGCTATAACATGGAATTTTTCATTGATATACATTTGATTCTAAAATTTCTTGAAAATTCAATTTGATCCTTGTATTTTGTTTTTCATTTAGACTTTCATTGAAAGTTTTTTGGTCATTGTACTATACAGTAAATATAATTTAGTCCTTAAAATGATTTTTTTTTCCAATTAAGTTCATGTCAAATTGTAAACTTGGTCAAAATTAGTTAAATAATTTAGATAGATTGATGTATTTTGAAGTGTTATTACTTTGATTTTGACTTTTTTTCTCATATTATCATACATATATTATTTTTAAGAAAACTTTGTTTCCCATGGTATCATATATCTATTTCAAGAATTGTTTTTCTTTTATTTTTTTATAATTTGTCTTGATTTTTTAGGTTTAAATTAGAAAAAATAAATTAATAAATTTTTTTTTTATAATGATAGATAACAAAAGGTTTATTTTTTAAATGGGTATGAAAACAAAAGGTCAAAGAGATCAGCCTTTCACTTTAGGGTTATCATATTGATCTATGACAAATCAGTCTTTTAACATTTTAGATGCACAATGAAATGACTTAAATACCTTTAAAAGGAAAAAAACTAAAACTATGGTCCAAGGGCTTTTAGGTCTTTTAATGCTTTGATTGCATGATGAAATGACTACTTTGCTCTTAAAAGATAAAAAATTATAACTGATGTCCATGAGCTTTTTCATATTTTCATCATTTTTTTTAGTTATAATTAATTTGAATGAGAGACAATTTAGTCTTTTAAAAAATATAAATATAATTAAAAAACTAAAAGTAATTGGCTCGTGCAACGAGTGAGGTGTCCATGCTCTTTGAGAGCGTGCGGTGTTTCCCAACAATCAAACACTATCTTCCTCGATGGCTTGGATGCATTGCGTCGTCCTTTTCCTAGTGGTTAGGCACTTATGCATGATAGAGCAGTGGTTGGGTTGCGATGAATTGTTTTTCTTTTCCGTGCCTTAGATTTTGTGCTAGCTCTTTCAAAAATTAAATGTGTCTTGTTAGTTTGTATTTGTATCAATTTTAGTCTCAATTCGTATGATTGTTGATTGTTATTTGATTTGCTTTTAATGTTTTTTTAATTTGATTTATTTTTTCAATTTCGTCTCTCAGTATTTTATTTCATTTAATTTTCGTATTCAATTGGATACTTCTTATTATTTTGATTGCTAGTTTTTTTAATCTTTTTCTTGATTTATTTGTTTTTCAATTTAGTCTCTTAGCATTTTATTTCATTTAATTTTTTTTATCCATTTTGGTTCTTATTTTTTTGTTGCTATTTTTTTGTATTTTTATCATTTTCTTGATTTGTTTTTCAATTTAGTCCCTCATTATTTTCATGAATTTGATTTTTATACTAGATTTGGTCTTGATTGTTTTGATTCTATTTGTTTTGTTTTTAATTTTGGATGATTAAAAATTCTGCTTCATGGTTTTTCCATGTTTGCCTTCGATGAGGCAATTTAATCTCATAACTCGAGTCATAAGTTCTGAAGTTAGCCATTTGACTTCATTTTATATATATATATATATATTAATTTTATCTTTCAATATTAAGTTATAGGTCTTGAGCTTTGTTGTTTTTTTCGTTTTGTTTTCCTGTGGGGTTATCCCGATCTCATATCCCGGGAGTTAAGTTAGTCGAGTTAACTTCGGTTGACTCGGATTTTCAAATTAATTCTCCTTTTCAGTTTTGTTTTTCATCATTTAGTTTGCTTGAGAGTTGCCATTGTTTTATTCAATTTCTTTTGTGCGGGTTATCCCAGTCTCATAATCGAGTATGAATTTGACATACTAACTCGAGATATTTTTTGGTCATTTCTTAAAATTGATTTTTTTTAATTGAACTTCAGATTTCTTTTATTTTTCTCTTTATGAGATTATCCCGTTCTCGTTTAATTTTTGCTTTGTTATCAATTAAAAATTGTTGAGAACTTTTAAAAATATTTAGAAGGTATTTTTTCATAATATTGGCTAGTGTTTATTTTTTTTATTAGTCATTGACAATTTTTTCTTGGTTTTTTTATTATCGTTGTTTTTTTAATCATATTATTAAATTAACTAAGATTATAATTCCCATATTTTTCCTGCGCTTTTAAAAATGCTATCATCGCTTGGGCATCATTTTTTATGTTAGGAGAAATATGACCCAACCTGCGGCGTAACGCAAACCACCTATGTAAAGATTCTAAACCGCCTTACCTTGTCCATCAACTTATTTTTTTTTTTATAATTTTGATCAAGTTTATGATTCATCATGTAGAAACTTAATGAATTAAATTGTATTTATTGTAAAATATGATGATCGAAAAATTTCAATTAAGTACTTGTTTGTAAAACAAATGAAATATTGAGACCAAAGTAAATTTTCAAGAAATTTTAAGGACTGAAATATATATTAGCAAAACTTTCATGCTATACCATGCTTGTGACATGTTTCAAATTTGAACTGTGTTAGTGACACCAACTAATGAAAATATACAACACAGATGAAAACATAATGTGCATGATTGATATTAAGATAACAAAATAATTGAGGGATCTTTTAACAAAAAAACCGAGTACAAAGCATTAAGCCTGAGCAATAAGATCTTCAAATAGTGATGTGGTTTTCAACCCTTAACTATGGTACGATGTGTCGGAGAAAGATAATTGAAGTGTAGCAAGAATGAAAAGATACTTTATATGTTGGGAAAGAAATAAATGTGGGCTGGAATCCTTTGTCAATGTATGATGAAGTGGATGTGGATAGGGATTCTCAACCAATATTTGCTGTTCACTTGGATGATGATCTTACAATGCTGACAACATTGATAATGATGTTGCCACTAGAATACTAAGTTGAGTGCAAATAGGACATCACGATTGTTTACCAAAAGGAACTTGTTGATTTGCACTATGACGATCCTTTTGGTTCTAGTGTGATATTACCCCGAAAGTAGAATCAGCAAACGACATTTGATTGTAACACATGTTAACGAAACAAGTTTAAGCTTTGCAGTTCATTACTTTGAGATAGATGGAAGAGAAATAAGTTGCGAGTAGATGTTTCTCATACAATGGGTAACTAAAGCTAATTTTTAGAACTGTTGTAAACTTGAAGCAAAGAAACGAGGGATTAATGAGTCTTGATTTGACACCTATGATATCAGGACAATAATGGTTTTGACTCAAAGATGAGTTTCTTCCAACCTAAAAAGAATGACATAGGAGCTTTCCTTATAGTTTATTTTATTTTGTTTCTGATACTAGGTTTATTTAATTAATTTAAGGTCATGTGATTAGGATGTGACTTTTTAATTATTTTTCTTGGAGGTCGAGTTGTTTTGCTTGGAGACCAAGACTGGTGAATCCTTTTCTCACAAGTATTTAGGGCTTCAATTAGTTTATATCGCTGCTAAGGTTATTTATGAAGACATTCTATCTTATTTTATCAGTTTATTTAGATTTTAGGGGTTTCTTGGTGGACCCTAAGCCTTGTTATCTTGTTCCAACTTCAATATGCTTTATTTTCTAGCCTTTCTTTCACTGTATTTTCTGTTTCATATTGTTTTCCTCTACTCTGCATTGATTAAAAGTTTAGGGGAGTTTCCTCCATTGTTTGTTTTTGGTATGTTAAACGAAAACAGTGTATGATGGCAGAAAGCTGAGAGGTGTAACAAAAAGAAAAGAATGACAAGAGAGGAGTTTACTGTGCTTTTATTAAAGGAAATGTAAAATTGTTTAAAGATTTCTGATTTTTAATGAATGTGAGTAGCTTAACTGTGATATTTTTTTCATCGAGAAACTTTATTATTGTACTGGTTGATAATCTAAGCGGTGATGAAATTTATATGGCCTTGATGGTTTGCACTTTTCAGCTGATTTTGTTTAATGTTGCTTTCTTTGGGACTGGAAATTTTGCAAGTATTGCAAGTTTTGAGATTTCATCGGTGTACCGGTTTATTACTGTCTTCAGTGTAAGTGAAGTTCAACTTCAAACTCTTGAAGTACATGCTGATTTACAGTTTAAAATCAGTTATTGAATTGATATGATTTCCTCTTAATTGCAGCCTTTTTTGATGGCCACGCTTCTTATCTTCAAACTATTCATACCATTTATGCTTGTCATGTAAGTTTTTTAAAATGTGATAGCTGTTTACTTCACAAGATTAAATTAAGTAAAGGTCTCAGTCATCTCACCAAAACTTCATTTTTTGATTGGCAATAGCATGCCTAAAAGATAACAATTCTGCAATAGCATCATCATATACTGGGTCTTTTTTCCAGCACAATAATGTGCATTCCATGCACTTCAAAATGCTAGAGAGAATTGGCCACACCAATAGAATTCCCATTGTAGGGTATGAATCCAAGCCCTGACTTTGGAGATTCAGCTACTCCTCTAGAGAGATTTTTGCCATTTGTAGTATGCTGGTTGATTTCTAGAGCATTAGAAATAGGCAATCAAATCTTTATGGGATTCAGCTGCTCTTTTGACTGTTATTTCTGCGTGTTCTGAATTCAAATGCAGATGTGTATTCAGTGCTATAACCAAACTACTTCAAGTTCCACGGGTTGGATGCTATTTCCTTGTTATCCTATTTTCAGATGTGATGACCATCCACTTTTTCTTCTTGGTATGATCATCTTCTACTCTTTAAATAACATTTTATTATTTTTCTTAAACTCATCCTTATAATTTTTTCCCCTGAATTCCATCATATACTGCATGATTTGTTAGTAATGGAGTCATGTCAATCATGTCATTAGCTACGTGGACTTGTCCCAAAAGTTGTGTTTTGCTCCTGTCTTAGGATAAATGAAATAGAAACTTGATTGGTTGGGGCCAATTTTTGTCCCTCCAAAATGGAGCACGAGAGACATGTCTTGAGGACAATTTAAGTTAATTATTTTTTTTAATAATGTCTCTTTAAACATTTCCCATCTCTACCCTATCTTCAAATCTGAACCATTTAATTTACATGAGTTAATTCCCATCATTGGATTTGAAAACTCAAAGATCTAAAAGAAAAAATGTATAAAAGTATGAAAAGTAGTAAGAAGAAAATGGAGAGAGGGAGAGACATAATCTAGCCAGTTTTTACTATCATCAAATGAAAGCTCTCATCTCAATGAATTCATAGACAAATTATGCAATTTCATCAAGGGGTTTCGGAGATGTGGATTTGAAGTTTTTGATCTAAAAACTTAATAATTGAATTTTTGTGTTGTTTGATTGTTTGAAAACATGTTTTGTGGTTTTGATTTCTGTTTATGAGATTGATGAAAGTGTTGTAATATGTTTATTTGTTGAAAAATACATGAAATTGCATTTTTATTGGAATCCAACATGCTTAATCCATCCCAATTCCATATACTTAAACTCTCTCCTTCTCCAACCCTAGCTCACATTGAATACCTAGCTGGATGCTAAATCAAATCTGTACTGGATATTATGGTATTAGGCTAAACAAATTGTACAAGGATGGCATTGAGAAAAAACAAAAAAAGAGTACAGGTACAAAGTTTGACCCAATGAGGTTATGGTCACATTGATCTTCCTTTTGAACTCGTTGAAAATATTACTTTTTGGCAACTTGCTAGAAGACGGCTAGTTTTTTTCTTGATCTTTCATAGAAATTTCAAAATCATAATTTATAATAGTCATCTTAATCTTGTGATAATTTAATTGTAGAATATTAATTTTATTTCATTTAATTTATAATTATCATGAAAAAGTTGTATTGCTATATAAAAAAACTTTATATTATATTTATAATAAAAATTAAATTTATAACACTAACTAAATACGAAAATTTAAGAGAAAAATAATTTTAATCTTTTACAATTGCTAAAAAGTGGGAAAAATGTGTTCATGTTTTTCTTCATATAGATAACATAAGAAAAACTTGTAAAGAAAAACCTTGAAAAATCTCTAAAATGTATTTTTCAAATACAAATTTAAAAATGTGGAAAAATGGATAGAGAAATATTGCATTTGAACAGGAAGTTCCGTTTTTTTTTTTCTAACTGAAATTGAAGTGTTACTATCTGAATAGATTTATACTGTTCTAGAGAATTGGGCATTAAGAAACACAACCAATATGTTAGTCTCTTTCTGGGCAACTCATAAATTTATGTTTTTGATGAGAAACAGGTCAGAAATACAGGCAGCTGGATGGAAATTGGTAACAGCATCAGCCATTTTGGGATTGTGAGTGCCCAAGTTGTGTTTGTGCTGTTACTTTTTGCACTCACAAACACATACACAAAAGACATCCAAATTGGATCAGCTGGCTCGTCATCTCAGAAAGCAGCTTAACCCTCGAATTGCTAATTAAGAAATCACTTTTTGCAACAAGGTTTACTGCAAGGTGATTTTGTTGCACTCGTATGACAGCTTTAATGGATTAAGAACAGCTACGTTGTTTCATTCTTTTTGGTCTTTGATTCATCTGAATTCCAATGCTTCTTGTGCACACAAACGAGCAGTTGACCTTTTGGGGATTTTCCAAGTTCCTTCCAGTTCCATTATACAAAAGTAAAGCTAAATTTTGAGACCGGTCTTACCTAGACAGGTGAGTTTACCATTATCCATTTGTACTGATTTCTAACTGATGAATATGCCACTGAAGAACTTTGAATGACTACTTTAGACACTAGCTAATTGCTTACTCTTTCACTGTCCTCTGATTCTTCCCTTCCCTTCCTCTCTTATATTTTTCCCCGGTTCTGGTATATATCGTTGTCCTTGAACGTCTCTGAGCAAAATATCATTTGCATTTGGAACTTGGAACTTGGAACAGTACTTATTTATTTTGGACTGTTAACTGTTTGTGGTCCAAGCGAAGAGTTTGTTCCGTGCGAGGTGTTCGAAGCTTTATCTATTCCAACTTGCTTCGAAGAATTCAGGAATTTGTATGTTTGGCTGTCAAATTTTCTTGGAGACGCAATTTCTCAATGTGATCTTTGGAGATGTACTTGTTTTATCTTCATTCTAAACGTCCTTGTATATATAAAATACAAGTAGGAACCTAGAAATGGTGCTTAAAGGGAGAATGACAGGTAAGGTCGTTGGAATTAACTTGAAATATATATTTTTTTTAAATGTAAAAGTGAGTTTTCCAGGGAGTTCGTTTAATTTTTGTGAGTGCCGGTGTGATGTATTAATGATGTGGTTATTTTTAAGTATTACCAATAATTAAAGACTAAAAAAATATGTATCTTGGAAGAGATGCAATCCAAGTCCACTCCCTTCTTTCTCCTCCATTTTTCTTCTTAATGGAGCTAGATTGGTTTAATGGAGCGAGTAAAGGATTGCAGCTTGTGTATAGAAAGAATGGATAAGTTCAAAAGGCATCTGAGTAGTAGATTCAAGAGCGTGTAGATAGAGAAGTGAGATTCAGAAGAAAGAGAGAGGTGCAAGATGAAGACAAATCGACAAGGTAAATGAGTAGTAGATCCAAGAGTGAGCTTGTAGATAGAGAAGTGAGATTCAAAAGAAAAAGGAAAAAAAAAAACAATAGAGAGTTACCGTATATGAAGAAGAAAAGAGCTCTTCATAAAGGAGATGAAAAATAACCAAAGAGTCCTGGTAAAAAAGAAGGGAGCAGCCTAGGTAAAGAATAAGCAATAGAGAGTTTTCACCATGTTTTATCTGCTTCACTCCAGAGGGATGTCGCTTCTCCCGGGCCTGAGAGTGTCATACCACTCGTAGGCAGGACCGTCGAGGGAAAGGGGAAATTGTCTCAATAGCAAAGTTCTTATTCCGATTACATTGACGACACAGTTTTTAGGTTTCATACAGTGTTAAGAGTGTGTTTGATATTGTGGTAGCTGTTGTGGTTGTGGTTTTAAAAAAATAGTTTTATAAAAAGTGTTTTTAGTTGTGGTTAGTTTGGAAAAATATATGTTTGGTTAAAACTGTGGTTGAAATTGAAATTCAACAAAAAGTAATTTAATGTATTTGATTAAAAATTATTTTTCAATTTAATATTATGGTATAATTACTTATAAAAACTTCATTCATAATATTAATAAATAATCACGTAAAAAAATATTACAACCAATAAAATATCATGGGATACATGTTCAAACCCACTAAAAAAGAGTTCCACTACAAATATTGACCAAACTTAGTCTTTATACAGACATTAATGGCTTTAGAACTGCCCTACATTTCTAACTCTTTCATGCCCCCTTCCTTTGCCTCCTTGTGTTTTCCTCATAATTCAATGGTTTCTTGTAGAAAGACACGAAACCATTAGTTTAATTGTTGTTTGTCGTGTAGCACTAATGGTTTTCCTGTAGGGTTGTTGAATGCAGTGAAGAGATGCGAAGAACGGACGAGAGGAGCAACAAAAGAGAAAAGGATAAGTTGATAAATTTCCCTTCTCTGTTATCTCTAGAAAGTTCAACCCGTGATTAAACTTGCAAGAAGCAGGATTTTACTGCTTTTTAAAAATCACGGTCTTGCCTCAATAAATGGTGGGACCCATGTCTTAGATTTTTGCAAGCATGTGGTAACCAAATATGTATATTAGTGCGTTTTCAAGAAACACAAACGCTACCGCTTAGACAAACAGACTCGAGAGGCATGATGGACAGCTTCTCAATTCTTTATCCTGGAAAAGAAAAGAAAAAAAACCCTTGTCCGCCTATATTTATGTTTACAACCCCTTTACTATGTGACTTCCTCATTTTAATGATTTTTAGGAAGATTTTATTAAATGGAGGGTCCAAATTGTTGCTAGAATAGAGAGAAGAGGGGCTGAATCAACTTATTATTAAGGAACTCAATTAATTAAATTAAAAAAATCAAAAGAACGACATGTAATTATCAATAAATTTTATAGTGTTTACAAAATAATTAATGGCATTTTATTAGTTATTTTAGAAGTTTATTTAAAAAAAAAAACAGATCTATATAGAAGAGATATTTTCTTGGTAAAGATATTCTTATTATTTTTTGTGAGTTTTATTTTTTTCTTTATGTTTGTTTTTTCTTTAAGGTGAACCCGAAAAATAACTAATAAAATGTTACTAGTTACTTTTTGAGCACCATATAATTTTCCATTATTATCCTATTATGTTGACTAAAATATAAATCATAATCTTAATTAAAATAAAATTATATAAATTAGATAAATTAATATATCATCATTTCAATAATTGATTTGTTTATATTTGAAGGTCAAATAGAAGTCTAGCTACATGTCATGACCTCTCAAATGATATGCAAGTTATTTGTAGTTTGACTAACATTTTAATGAATAATTTCTTAGTACAATTAATATTCTTTTATCTATAATGTTTTAATTTAGATATTTGAGCATAAAATGTGTCTACTTTATTAAATCATACTAGCTCACAACATGATAATCATTGACTTTTTCAATAACATTTCAAACACTTTCAAATCTCATTCCATTTTTCATAAAGATTTTATAATCAATACTATTTAAGAATAAGTAAAATATTTTTCTTAATTTACCTATGACTATAAATTCTTTCTTGATTACTTAAAAACATTCATATAATTTTTAATTGTTCTCATTGATTAAAACATTGAGTAGTTAAAATCAAAACATAATAGTTCTTATATCAAATAATTTAATGATCTAACATGTAAAGGTCAAGTCTTTCCTTAGATACATGTAACTCTTTATACAAAATCATAGTAGTTAATAATTTAATTAGGTACTTACATATAATTTTAGGTATCTTTTATATTCCAATTTGTGAGAATAAATTTTTTCTTTCATAAAAAAAAGCATATATTATAATAACTTTAATGAAACAGCACTCATTAATATCCGATCTTAATAAAACATTACCAATAAATATTTAGAGTTAATGCTTTAATGAAAAAAAATTATTATAATTATAATAACTTTATAAATTCATTTTCAAAACACTTTGTCATAATTACTTTATTTCCATTCTAAATTTATTAATTAAACTCAGATAACTATTAAAACTAAAGAATGGATCTAATAAATAATAACAATATCATGCATGATCAACTGATTGGTTACAAAATATATACATTAATAAAAAGATATACATGAAAAAAATAATAAATAGGCTAAATAAGTGTTATTTTTTCTATACTCAATTCATTTAAAAATCAATCACTTAATTTTCAACTTTAGACTTGAACTACATTTCATTTGAAATAAAATAATTTTTAAAATTTTTTTTGTTACAACTATAAGCTAACAAATTTAGCTTATAAACAACACAATATGATTGGAAAATATATTATTTTCTTAAAAAAAGTAAAAAATAAGAAAAAAAATACATATGATGCGATAAAAAAATAAAAAGACGCCTATATACTTTCCTTTTCTTTCCTTTTCTTTTTTTGGTTTTTTTTTTTTTTTTGTTAAGTTGACTTTCATATGCAAATGTTTGTTATCTTATGGAATGAATCGTATAAAGTTAGTTGATGATTTGATTTCAAATGAAACTTAATTAAGAAAAGTGAAATCTAAATGGATTAAAAATCATTTTTCATTTGATTTAATGATATATATATATATATATATATATATATATATATATATATATATATATATCTTTTTTAAATAGAG
>Ga0325401_1000786_pt1 | contig 24627 bp, 29 predicted proteins | sample PopdelMetagenome_FD_205666 | JGI IMG/M metagenome (GOLD analysis project Ga0325401, IMG submission 205666) | Populus deltoides microbial communities from Bellville, Georgia, United States - Xylem-PdKOR-R2 | ecosystem: Host-associated > Plants > Phyllosphere > Stem > Wood/Secondary xylem | place...
AAAAATAAAAAATATATATTTTAACTTCTGAATGCACATTTAAATTGAGATTGAGGTGGCCAAGAAAAAGAAAATAGTAAATTTATCAAAGACTGAGGGAGTACATCAAAACAGTGTTATAATATGTAAAGTTATCATCAATTATGGGCTAAGATCACATCATCATTAACATAATTTTAATTTCTTATATGTGTCATTTATATCCGTACATTAAAAATATGTTTGGAAATACTTTTACTAACTTGTTTGGTTTCATGGTTTAACCGTAATTTTTTTAAAAAATTATTTTTTAGTATTTTTTTTAATGTGCTGATATAAAAAATAAATTTAAAAAATAAAAAAATATTATTTTAATTTATTTTCAAATAAAAAATAATGTTTTTTTAAAGTGCATGTTTGAAAGTGTGGTGGAAGTTATTTTTTAAAATACTTTTTATTTAGAAATTCATCAAAATGATTTTTTATTTTTGATATCAGTATATCAAAACAATATAAAAACATAAAAACCAACCATTTTAAAATTTTAAAAAAAATTAAAAAAATAATTATAGCACAATAAAAAACAATATCTAAATAAATAAACAGAGAGTAAATAATGAAATAGCGACGAGAAAGGGTAACGCAGTCAAACAATGAATGATTGATATCTCGTTCACTTTTTTGTTGTTTCCATTTTTCGCCATTCCATCAACAAAATGTTTTATCCTAAGATTCTAATAATCGATAAAAAAAATCCTAACACCATCAAGAACACCTCCGAGAACACGACCACGTTCATGTCGATGAGCAGTCTCTACTGCTACTTCCTAACTGTCCGGTCGAGTTCAAACATGTAGCCAGACAATGAAAACATTGTAACAGACATTAAATTCATCCATCGGATCCATTTTAACGCTTTGAAAAAGAAAAAAAGTTTCATTGTTTGACAATTTTATCTTCCTTTATTGGTTTGTGCTCAAAAAAAAGGTCGAGAGAAGATCACAAACAATCCAGTCAGAATCTCAAACACCAGACCATAAGCAAGTTTCCATCATCTCGAGTTCAAATTTGAAGAAAAAAAGAGAGAGAAACATTCCCGTAATTTCATTCTTTAGGGTCTTGAATATAAAAAGTCTGTTCGAAATTGGAAGGGTAAATGGCTGTCAGAAAAGGCAAGTTGTTCCAGGAGGATCATTTTCGGTTCTGTTCGGTTTTATCAAAAAAAATAATCAAACTGAAATTTTTTTGAAAAAAAACCGAAACCGGGTCAAACCAACCGGTTTCGGTTTGGTTTGGTTTTTTGGGCAAAACCCGGTTCAAACCGGTTTGGCTTTGTTTTCTCGGTTTTGGCTTGGTTTTTCGGTTTAGCTCGGTTTTTGTCGATTTCGGCTCGGCTCGGTTCGGTTTTTTTGGTTTTTTGCTTATAAAACCAAAACCGAACCAAACCGACTGATTTTTTCAAAAATTTAATCAGTTTGATCGATTTTTTTTTCTATTCAGATTTTTCAGTTATTTTTTTAGTTTTATCAGTTTAATCAATTTTATGATTTTTTTCTCCCTGTTTCTGGATCAAGAAACAACCTTTCTGTAATAACTCACATAAATAACACGTCTCCTCAAAACCTAGAATATACTAATATTATCCTCAACCCCACAAAGCATAACATGTGCCCATATCTTTTCCGGTCCGGTCCGGTCCAGCTCGCTCCGGTCCAACAGCCATCATAATCACAAAATAAATAAGCCACCAGTATTTCACCTGTCACCAATTCCTACGGTTCACTCTCTCGGTCTCTACCTCCGTCAACCTTTCACTGCTATTTCTCCCACGGACAGAAATAATGGCTTTAGAGATCTGTGTCAAAGCTGCTGTTGGTGCCCCTAATATTCTCGGAGATTGTAAGTTTTGTTTGATGTTTTTGTGGGTGTCATTTGTTTGTGATTTTACACCCGGGTTTTGATTGGAACTTGTGTGTTTTTGCTGTTTTAGGCCCATTTTGCCAGAGAGTTCTGTTGAGTCTGGAAGAGAAGAAAATTCCATACAAGTCTCATCTCATCAATCTGGGTGATAAACCTCAGTGGTATTAAAACGATCATATCTATCAGTCTTCAGAATAGTTGTGTTTATTGCAGTTTGAGGTTGTTGAGTGCAGAAAATGGGTTCCTGTTGTATCTATGTTTTATTTCCTACATGTGTAATATTGAAGCTTTTCTTGCCGTGTTGGATTACTTGTAGCTGTTGTTTTTAATGTCTCCATGTGCTCCACATGTGTGTGAGTGTGCCTGTATATATATATGCTATTTGCTTAAGAAGATACCTGCTAGTTGTGATGGTTATTGTTGACTTCGAGGGAAAACAAGCCCCTCATTTAGTTAACCACTGAGAAGAAACTATTTAAAAACGATCTTAGAGGGCAATATCATTGTTTTAATCTAAGATCGTCTTTTTTTTTAACTCAGATATGAAATGAATGCTTTAACGTGTAAAGAGGATTCAACATTATTGATAACAACCGGCATCATAAACTATGGATCAACGGAGCTTTAATGACTAGAGTACCCTTGATATGATCAAATTGAATAGGCATGAAAAATGTATGTGTGATTTTTTTGCTTTTATGCGTCATGATGGATTGAGATTTGGAAGGTTGTTGTTTTGATAGGTTTTTGGAGATAAGCCCGGAAGGAAAGGTCCCAGTGGTGAAAATTGATGACAAATGGGTCGCAGATTCTGACGTGATTGTTGGTATCTTAGAGGAGAAAAACCCTGAACCCCCTCTTGCCACTCCTCCGGAATTTGCCTCTGTGTAAGCATCTTTCACCTTCCTTTACTATCTCCAGCAGTTTGAATGCGGATGTGATGGTTTTGCTGGATTGTTTTTTTCTACTGAATGATGTGAATACGGGAAGTTGCTGAATTTTTCGAGATAGATATTGTTTGTAAATCTCTCTCTCTCTATCATCAACCACTGATTCTTTTTTCTTTTCTGTGCTTGAATTTACGGTGCTTTCTCCTCTCCGTTTATGTGGAAATGGCAGTGTGCAAAAATTCTTCATGTCTCTTATATTTGTTCTCATTTCATGATGAATCATCATAAAAAAATCTTCTTACTCGTAGCTTTTTTTATTCTTCTTCCAGGGATGCATTATTGTAGGACTTGTTTTCTAATTATTATAACAACAAACTGATCTATGCCTGAGGTTGTTTTCGGATGTATTTTGTGTGGTCATGCTTCTATTCTCCTTGGCTGCCACTAGAAGGTTATCAACAGAAATTAATTTGCAATATAAACCATGTGGAACTACAGGGGTTCGAAGATATTCCCATCTTTTGTTAAGTTCTTGAAGAGCAAGGATCCCAATGATGGAACTGAGCAGGCTTTGCTTGAGGAATTGAAGGCATTGGATGGGCATCTCAAGGTGCACGTATGTATAAATTTGAAACACAGACTTATCTTCAAAGAGTTTATGGTTCTGTTTTACTTTTCAGTTTTGAAGTGCAACCTAATTTATTGGAGCATGTTATCAGGGTCCTTTCATTGCTGGGGAAAAGATCACAGCAGTGGATTTGAGCTTGGCTCCGAAGCTTTACCATCTTGAGGTTGCTCTTGGCCATTTCAAGAACTGGACTATCCCTGACAATTTGACACATGTCCTCAACTACATTAAGGTACTCTTTATCTTTTTTGTTATCCTGTGATTACGCGCCTTGTTTGTTGTTTCAGATTTGACTTCAATCAATTGAATGATGGATCTAAAACTATGACAAGCTGTTTTTATGTATGCTGTTTTTGGTCATGATATTAATCATTCATATGAGATGGTAGGTTCGCTAACCGCCTTCACACACCTGATGACCTGATCAATCGAAGTTGTTGTAGTTCCTCGTCTTAAAGTGAGATATTGAGATAGAAACGTGGATTGTTAAGAGAAAACTGAATTTTTATAATGACTTGTGTCAGTTGAATGACAAGACCTACTATGGTGCGGGGTGTGATATTCTTGAAATTCTCAAGCATTGATGGTTGATGCAGTAAGCTCAATGCTCAACCTTAGGGTGACACCCATAGAAGTGATTGTTTTGAATTGATTCATTCATCTCGCTTCTTGGCACATTACTATATTATTGCTCATTGGTGCATATGATATGGGGGCTGCTTGTGCCTGAGGATTATCAGGTGCTCAAAGAGATAGAACTAGCAGGTAGAAAAATAAAATGAAGTTTTTATCCTTGTGTGAAGATGCCCTCTTCCTTGTCAAGGTTGGTGTAGAGGTCAGGGGCAGATTCATCGAATACCATGATGTTAATGCTATCCATTTGATGGGGTCAAATCTTCCTGCATTAGGATTGGAAGTGCAAAGCCAGAACCTTTTCCAGGGATGTAGCTGAGTTGTAATATAGAACCCAAATCCCCCTGAATTGTTGGAGTTGGAAAATGATTAAAAATATATCGTTGCTCTTGCTTTGCAGTTGTTGTTCTCCCGTGAATCTTTCAAGAAGACAAGAGCTGCCGAGGAACATGTCATTGCTGGATGGGAGCCAAAGGTCAACGCATGAATTAGTTCCAGATTATAAGATATCGGAACCTAGTCATGTAATGTGGTGGTTGAGCCTTCTCCATCAGGAAAAGAAAGAAGTGCTGAGCCTGGTGTATGTTAGAAATCTAAAACTATAAGATAGACGCAGGGGGGTGCTCTATTATCTAATAAAATCCATTAACCTATCAGTGCAGGGGCCTATTAATTTGAAATGGCTGGCATTATTTTAATCTAGCTCTGTTATATTGTTATTGGAGCACTGGCTAATGTCCATTCTGTTACTTTGCTCCGTTGTTTTATGATACATCCATTAATAATTCGAGTTGAAGCTGGGCTGCATTATCCCTCCGAGATTTTCCATTTGCTGGAAATGCTACACCACCACTTGGCTCTCCACGTTGGCATGTATTCCAAGGTGAACCTTGAACAAATTAGACCGAATTAGACGAGGAATAACTCACCCAATCAGGTTACAATATAAAGTTGAATACAAACCTGCAGATAAGTCATATGAACTATCCATCTATCTCTAATGAAAGGATTTTTTTATCGAGCCGTAATTGGCCAACCAATCTGCTGCTGTATTCCCCTCCTGAAGTGTATGTTGAACTCTGATTTCCCATTCCCTAGCTAGGGCTTCCTTAACTTGAGTGATCAAAGCATTATTAGAATCACTTTTAGTAGTAGATTTCGTAATCAAACCGACAACTAAAATCGAATCCGTGTCTAGAATTACCTGACATGATCCAAGGGTCCATGCAAGATCTAAGCCAGTGACTACTGCCCAAAGCTCTGCTCTAACTGAAGTGCATATACCCGTGTTGACTGCGAAATTTTGCATCCAGGTTCCCATACTATCTCTGATCAGCCCTCCAGTTCCTGCCACACCAGGATTGCCTTTACTGCACCCATCTACATTCAACTTAAACAATTCCTCCTGAGAATATTCCCATCCAACCCAACTGACTTCAGACTTTTGCCTACCTGAGATGTCAACACCCTTATTGACAATTGAAGTGTCAACTATCATATTCCGAATAGCAGCTATAGAATAATAAGAAAAACCTGAGCCACCACCAAATACCTTTTCATTTCTGGATTTCCAAATGAACCAAGCTGCTATTCCAAACACCGTATGCCAAGACCATCCTTCCCGTGTCTTTTCATTGCTAGAAAGGCTGCTCATTAACCACTTTCCCATATTAGCAGCAAAAATTACCGTCTGCTTCTAGTCGGAATTAAATTAACCCAAGGGTAGCGGGCTGCTGGACAATCTCTTAGGGCATGAATCACATCCTCCACTCTCCTCTGACAGCAAGGACAGCATGGGTCATGTCTAGTGACTCTTTGTCATCAATTTCATGAGCTACAATCCACCTGTATCTCATAAGCGAGACAGACGTTTGTCCACCTGTACAAGGAGGGCAGGCAGCTAGCTAGAGCCTATAGCTTCTACTTTCGAGAAAATAAACATTAAAGATAACACCACACCAAGAAAGCAAACACATTAAATAAAAAAGGAACGACCCAAGATATGGACTTTAGAAATTTTATGGTTGATTAAGGGGGTGGGACAATAGGGAGGCCCGCTCAAGCGAGTTCTGCAAAGTAAGCAGCGTCAACGCTCGGCCAGCCTATAACCCCTCCACAAATTCTTGCGCACAAACTGTGTCGGCGCGGCGAGCGGCTCCCACCTCTCGCTTTGTTTTCCTTACTCATTAGTTTAAGGCAATTTATTTGTGTGGTAGCAATAGATTATTTATAGTGCCTCAATTGGAGAAGGGTTGTCGTTTTTCCGATGTGGGACTGCATGATGAGATTTCACCTTCGCATCAACTATGCCGCTTTCAACGCGGGCTGCTAAGTCCACACAGCTCTCCGCGAGTAGATTCCTACCAGTGATTTTAGTGCTCGTGGCTGGAGGTAACATGATACAGATTGCTCAATATAAACAGAGTGAAGGAGCGATACAAACTGACGCAATGAATGCATTGTTTTATATAATACAGATTAGTCTTATGATTCCAATGAAGAAAACAAACCTTACGACGAGTATTGCATTGCATTTTACAGCAGTAAAGCATGCATGCAAGCAAACAATCGAACCTTGTAATCAATGATTTACAGACAGATATCATATATACGTGGTGCCTTGAAAAATCGGCATCATATGTTCATAAAAATAATCAAGCTAATTTCAAGACTTTCGAGACAACAATGGCTCCAAGTGCGGCTTTGTATACTTGGGAGCAGAGGTTTTATAATCACCTGACTCTAACTCTGCTATTGATAAATCCTCCTCCCTCTGCTTCGATAACCTTTTAAAGATTCTTGGTTTCTCCTCAGCAAAAGGATCTGGTTTCTTAGGAGATTGGCTTAAGCTCTGAACATGCTGAAGGCAAACTTGAACAGCATCATGCACTCTCACAAAGTACCGCTCCTTACCAAGAAGCTCTACAATACCAGCTTTTGTTAAGGTCAGCAGAACATCTCGGTTTGGATTGGAAATACAGATCTGCAAAAGACCCAACAAAAAGCAAAGATTATACCGTGTCTCTATATAAAATGAACATGTACTTGATCTTGACTTCAACAAAAACAGACACTCAACCTGAATGTCCCGTGATTTGTACTCCTGGTGCAAGTCTTTCAATGCTTGAACAGCACTGGAGTCTATGTATGTAATAGCTACAAAATAAGAAACATTTGGGATATAGTTAAGAGGATTGTTTAATGAACCTTATTTTTCAGCTTCAATAGCATACTTGAAAAATCAGAATGAAAAAAGTTATGGCTTAAATGATAACGCCATACCAAAATCACTGAACCCAGTGGCTATAACACAAAATATTTCATAAGAAAAAAAATCTGAATCAGCATAAAAACATGTATATGGAAAACAGAATGACATGAAAAACAAAGCAAACAGTTTTGGTGGCCGAAAGTGACTTTTGCAAGTATAAAAGCATAAGAGCACGATGATTGCTATGGAATACAAAATACAAGTTCTGTCTTGACCCAGTAACCCGTGTAGGATGAATAAGACTCACGTGCCATCTCTAAAATCACAAAATAAATCTTTTCAACTTCTGGTCCACGTCTGGAAGATTTGTCAGCATCAACTTCATATTCCCGTAACCTGACAAAGGAAATCCCACTAACCTAAACTCCAAAGAACTTGTAATCCCGGGTTAAATTAATTTAGGGGAACACAAAATTTCACCTGTCTTTTATGAAACTTATATTAGCAAAATAGATGGGTGCATCAATGCGAACAATTACAATTCCATTGTAAGTATATGCTTCTGGATACTGTTCAATATTTCTGTAGATGGTGGTGCCAGGAAGACGTCCCAAGACAGCTGCAGTGTACACCAAATTAAAATTATTAAATGCATGCTTAAACTATAAACGTATCTACAATAATTCAGCACCAATGAAATATGATTTTCAACAAAAAAGTGCATCAGTCTGAAGCTTGCAGCCTTTATCTCCAGTTCCCAGACCACCCAAAAATTTGACCATTTATCGGGATAAAAAGGGCTTCTAGGGAAATTTGATCTTTTAGAAGTTCAAACAGGAAGAAAAAAAAATCAAATAGAGCCATAATGAAGATGCAGATAATGTCATTGCCATGGTTGATTTGATGAAGCAAATGACAAAGCTCATAATAATGATTACACAAAGAGCAGATAATACAGATCTACTGGGATTTAGAGAACAATTAAACCTAATCTTAACACACATAAATACTATGATGTAACAAGTCCCACTTACCAATGTGTGGATTTGCAGATTCGTGGATGACAAAAGCAAGTGATGCACCAACCTGCAGTTTCAAAACCAATTTAGAGTAAGTAATGCGTGCACGATATATACAACCAGTGGCATGGTAAAGGATTATCAACCAAATTGTCTCAGAGTTATGTCAAACTGGGGACCTAAAAGCACTTTGCAAGATTATGTCAAACTATTGCACTTGAACGAAAGAGAGGTTGATAGATTCAGCATCTTATAAATAAGCCAAGAAGGCAGCTGACATGAAGTGTTCGCAGATTTCAGATAACCAGTGCATAAATCTCATATTTTACTGTCCAAATCATCATGTCTAACATTACTTCTTTAAAAACTCACCCCAACAAGGACACCAATCTCAATCCCAAGGAACAATGTTGTAGTACTGGTAATGATCCAAAGAACAAAATCTTTCTTATCCACATGCCATAAGAAGATAGCCTCATCATAATCCACCTGAAATGATAGACATCCAAGGAAACAAATAAATATAAATAGGATTTAAGCCCCAATCCAAGCAAGGTGGTGACGAGTACAATTCACTTTCCAATACCAACACAGGTACAAATGAGCACCAACTACCAAACTCAACTTAGTAGGATTTGTGCTCTAATATTATTCATTTGATTATTTCTACTCTTGCCATCACATATGACCTTGCTTGGAGAGCCAATACAAACTGATGTTTCAAAAATGATATGGAAGTTTCAGTCTATTGGAGCTTCATATCAATATGCTTGAATGCTTTGTCCCACAGCATGTAGCTTTCAAAGACAAAAAGGTACAAAAATGATTTTGAGCCATAAATACTTAAAAAACATGAAATTATAGTAGAACATATTCATGGCTCATTTTTTTCTTTGTTCTTTTTTGTTTTGTTTTTTCTTTGAGAAATACGCATCTTAACCTTTTAAACGATGTAACTTGAAAAATACAATAACAATCTCCAAAACTTCAATTTCACATGTGATGCAAAATCTAAAAGTGAATATTCGGACAGTTATGTCATAGAAATGAAAGATCGCTAGCTAGCAGAGATAGTAGATAGTGATATAAAACCCATATATAATATATTCTGAGTAAGACTCCTGCTTGCCACAGAGAAGCCAAATGCAGGGGAAAACTTGTTCTTTAAATTAGAAATTCAGCTTATGTACATTGGTGATGTAATCCATAGACAAATGTAAAACATCAATGGTGGTGGTCGTGTGCTACATGGTTTTATGGCTAATACAGATTGTGTTCTTCATTTAAAATTGACCTCTGGGCAGCAGTCTTGGGTCTTCAACTGGCTTGGCCGTGTGGTTTCAAGAAAGTTATTTTGGAAATGGATTGTAAGGTTCTAGTTGATGCTACTAACGAGGTCTCTTCCTCATTCATTCACGATCCATTATTCAAAGAGGTTATGAGTTTTCTCAAGCGTGATTGGGAGATTTATACGAGTCATACTTATAAGGAAGGTAATCAGTGTGTGGATTGGTTGGCCAATCAAGCTCTTTCTATGGAGATTGGAACTCACTATTTTGATTCCTTGCCAGTTGGAATGTCTAATCTACTGTATCAAGATATTATTGGGGTAGCTATTCCCCGTCTAGTCTGTATATAGATTCTTGTTACTCTGGGCGTTTAGCCCCTTTTATTACCAAGAAAAAAAGACAAACTTGGAAAGCATAGATGTTAAACAGAATTTGTAGTCGATCCCTCAGCTTGTGATTTTATCATACTTACCAGGCCCATCACAGCAGATACTACTATTGCAGCTAGAGCACACTGCAAAGAGTAGAAACCACAAAATCCTCAATTAGCTTCCAATTTGAAATAAAAGAATATTTAGGATCCTCGACCAACACAATGATAACGACAATGATACGGTAGATAAGGGGAAAAGGCATTGAAAAGTGATTTGCTTGGTACTATCACACATCCCAAACACTTTAACTTTCTAGGACAAGAATTGCATGATATATTGCAGAGCACTTCCAAGTCAGAATTTATTTGATAGACATGACAGAATACTGTCCAGACAGCCTCTTTCTCTACAGTTTTCACAACCTTTTTATTGCAAAACAAATGTAACAGCAGGGACATAGAAACAAACCTGTGGTATGTATTCAAATAACGGGGTCAAGAATAAAAGAGAACAGCCCATAATTATTCCAGCCACAACTCCAGATAAGCCGGTTTTAGCCCCACCTTCATTATTTACAGCTGACCTAGAAAACGAGCCTGCATATAGAAAAAGAAGCTCTTGTTTTATTGAATGACATTCCAATACAAACTTCAGGAATAAACAGATAATGAAGGACAAAAACAGGTTATCAAAGTCAAATCCATGGTTAAACTTGGAGCTTTTAGCACCTCCCAGAAATCCCACCTGTTGAAGGGTATGCTGAAAATAATGAGCCCATGATATTGGCCAAACCAAGACCGAACAACTGTTGAAAGAGAAACAAAGTTAAAAATTCATTTTGTTATGCTAAAGTCTAGACCATAAATAGAGAACCAGTCAACAAGTTTCAATTAGGCCTCTTATTTATTTGCACAACCAAAAAGGAAATCAACTAGCATAAATAAAAGTTAGTAGCAGGGGTGATCATCCTATATTGATGGAGAATGGAGGCATCATACGCTACATTCATCCTCAAAAAACAAAATGCTTATCAGCACCTTCCATTTCTATTTCTAAAACATACCTCTTGACTTGAATCCAACTCATACCCATTCTTTGCTGCCAATGCTTTAGCAATCCCAACAGATTCCTAAATTTCAAAGATTAATTTGAATGGATGCAGAACAACTCAAATTTAAAAAGCAGTATTGCCAGCAGATGATCCTCAAAACCTCTCTTACCAATATGGCTACACCAGTAATAAGCATTGCTGTTGGAATTAAAGACTTTGCATACTCGAATTTTTTCGGAAAAGAGAAGCTTGGGAGTCCCTGGGGTATCTCTCCTACCTAAAACAACACCATACTTTTAATCTCTGTCAATTCTGGGATGATTTGTTTGAAATGGAAATATGGCATTCACCAAACAAGGAAACAGTTGAGAGAAAACATCTATAAATAAAACATGTTACCATGAAAGTTTATTTGGAATCCAAAGTTTCATTCGCCAAGATCAATAATAGTGTCAACTCTGTGACAGGAATGGCCTAGTGAAGCAGGAAAACCAACTTCGCTGGTTTTGCATTCCTCTACCTCATGTTACATCCTCCCTAAGATCCAAAACTAATATTACATGCAAAATTGGGTCCTTGGTTATTCAAAGAGAGAATAGGTTGGACATATTGATTGTTCTCTCAGTTAAACTCCTACGACAATGAAAATTCCGTGACACTGTGAAGACAAGTACCCTAAATCTAGAACGATTATAAACCATTTCTTTCTCGATGCTTTTCGATTTGGAACTCTGTTTTCATCCTTCTTCAAAGGAAATGAAACAAATATTAAGCCAGTAAATGGCATATTGGCACTTCTAAAAATAACAGGGTTTCAATGTAGGCAATGAATTGAAACACGGAATTTCTCAGATGCTTGGGCTTAGGAGAGTCCAATTAAAGCATAGATCAAATTGCCCTTGTAGCTAAGATTGGTAGAAAGCAAATGCCTCGTAGCAACCAGCTGTCGCACATTCAAATCAATTAGATTCCAGACACATAAGGACAGTCCAGTAAGATGTGACAATAAAACTAGAGTTCCAAGGCAAAAGCTGAGATGTTTCTTTTTCTACATTTTGTTATTGTAATGAAATCCAGGTAAAAAATCACATAAAACACAAAAAACTGTCTCTCACAATGCAAAATGTGAGTCTCCAAACTACAAAATGTTCATCAAGTTGGTGTAGAGATTGAGGTTATAAGATGAGTGGGGAAAAAAACAGAGCAGAATAAACAAGCACTACTTAGAAAAGAGCGTAGACATTAGAAAGGGATCAGCATTCAAATTACCTCATCTCATCAGGGAGATAGATGATCAATAAATCTATTCTTATATATGAAATAAATAGTTTTACGATGCATTCACTTTATATGTCATTCTCACCAAAGAAATCGAGGATGGATGAAACATTTTCACAAGAAGTGTACCCAAAACAACTGCTGTAAGTGGACCTGCTGCCCGTAGGAACCTGAACTGCTTCCTTGATTTTCCCTTAAAATAAAAATTTGATGTCATAAACGAGATCCAGGAAAAGACACTTCTTACCAGTTACCACTAAAATCTTAAGTGATTTCATACCAAATGTTTCATGACCAAAAGTATTGCAAGAATGCAAGATCCCATCACAAAAGGAGGCCAAGAGAACTACAAAAGGAAAACATCACCTGTTGTTAGAGAAAGAATTGATGAGTGGTAGTAAATAACAGAAAACATTGAACAGGAAGATAAGATCACAGCTAGTTGATTCACAAATCACATTAAATAAAAGGACTAAAAATAAATGATAAAGGGGAAATTCAGGGTGCATAAACTCAAGTTTTTAGAAATATTATAACATAAAGTTCTAGTTATCAGCCATCAAACAATCATAAAACCAGTGGTTGAAGATTGGTAGCAGCCAATTCATATATATATATATAAAAAAAAATGGTAGCTGCCAGAAACACGGGGCAAGATCGGGATCATGGTACTACCATATGACTACATGCAAAAAATTACCACCATCCACTTCATACAATTTAATCATTGGGCCAGAACACCTTTTTCAATAAGCCCTTTGTGACCCTAAAATATGTAAAACTATTCTCTTGCCCATACCTTATGTGCACAACCTAAAATATTATTTAACAAGACACAAATAACAGATTGCAACAAATTATCTCTCAACATGAATAACCCATACCTTATGTGCTCCAGATATTATGCTTTTAATCAACGGCACAATCTTGCTACTTCGTACAATATCATACCCCAAGAAATACTTTGCTTGGGACAGTGCAATAACAATGGCTGAAGCACTAGTGAAGCCAGAAATCACAGAGTGGCTGATGAAGCGGATAAGCCATCCAAGCCTACAGCAAAGAGGAAAACACGCACTATCATCATGCTATAAGCCAATGAAATCATAAACAACTTCAGTGCAGGAGATCTGCACATAGCTTAATGAATTCAGAATGCGAAAGAAATTTTATAACTAATACATTGAACGTAGTACCTCAAAAGTGCCATCATGCATTCCAATATTCCAACCATAAATGCCAACAATATCGCAAGTTCTGTGTATAACTCATCAGATGAATTGACAATTCCACCCAGTACATTAGAGACTAGCAGAGAAACCAATGCCACCGGTCCAATTGCAAGTTGCCGAGATGACCCAAATATGGCATACACAAATATCGGTATAAAACCAGTGTCTACCTTGCAAAACCAACACAACCATTCTAGAGTTAAAAAAAAAAAGGGGGGGGTGGAATACATGATGGTATGGTGAAGTGAGGTGAGAACAGAAAACCTAGAAGTCATCATATACATGTAAAATAATCAAACTGTGATATCAGTTCAAATGATAATAGATGCTGTCATGATTAGATCATCTTTCATCTGTAAGGTGCTGACGGTATCTAAATATTATCAAACTGAATTATAAATGATTTATTTTATCATATTTTTGTGCTTTAAAATTCTGCCACAGAATTTTTCTTGGCAAGCACTGCAAGAACTATGCTATTACAGGGAATTTCCGTATCCGAACATTCATAACCATGTTTTCAACAAAAAACTTATCTAAAGAAGTAAGATTTATTACAGTTTTGATCTTATGGTAACTTACATAATCCATAAATTGGGTGCAGTCCTGCCAATTTTGCATAAGACATTGCCTGTTCATTACAACAAAAAATAAATGAATGAATGAATAATCCAACCAGTCTACATAAATCTTAAACAATACACAATGCTAGCAGCAACATTATATTACGTTTAATATGCTAAAATCTGACTCAGAGGGAAAGAGCAGAATCACAGAGGCAGTGTTTGGTTGCAGACATATCGAAATTCCACACTCAACACGTCATTTCCAAGCAACCAAACACGACCTAATCTAAAACAAAAAAATAATATCATTAATCCTTGAAAAATTCTCTCAATCTAAACAGCATCTCCAGTAAACCAAATCCAGTGAATCCAATCAATCTCAGTTGAGTAATTGCCTCCGCAACAACCATGACTAATCAAACAAGGCAGAGACATGCACTACGTGAACCGTTGACAACTGTAGGACTCTGTTTGGTTACCGAGAAAGCACACGAAAATTACAGAAAAAAGAAAGAAAGAAAGAAAGATTTACAAGTTACTTAAACTCAGCAACTGATTGAATGGAAAAGAAAGCAAAATCAAAATTAGCTGAGTTCGACTCGGACAACTTAGAGAAACCGAAAACAGCTGTAGTGTCGTCGACTTTTTTCTTTTCTTTCATTTTCCTTAGAGCCAAACACTTGAAGAAATTCGGCGGCTTTTGTTAGCTAACTAACAAAGGAGGATTGCAGATTCTTTATGTAAAGAGAAGGAGTGGAATTACCTGGGGAACGAGCATGACACCGACGGTGAGACCGGCCATGAGATCAGGCTGGAAATACTCGCGCCATTTATAAGTTCTAATCCAACGGCAACAAGGGAGAAACGTGTCGATCCACTGAGCCAGGGTGGTTCGTTTAACTTTTGCTGTCCATCTCGAGAACAGGGCCCCTGGCAGGGGATTCAAGGAGGGAGACGTCGTCGTGTTTGGATGTTGAAGAGGAATGATTTTGACGGGTCGGGTCGGCATGGAGGGTCCAAGTGATGACGAGGAAGAGGAGGGTACAGAGATTGTGGGGAGATCCCGAGAGCCTGAAGAGGCGAAGGTTCTCTCCATACGCACCGGTGGTGCGTCGGATTTGGAAAAAAAAAAAAAAAAAAGCGAGGACAGCAGGCACGCAGGTCCCTCTTTCCCAAGCTTGTTATGCGGAAGGCAAGTTGCTTTTCTATCTTGGCTCCACAAAAACCACAACGGAAATCACGTGTAGCAGTAGATTATCAAAATTCCAGATTAATAAATTCATTAGAATATTTTAGATTCCACAGCGCCGACGAGTTGTGTAAAACCAAAAATAAATAAAAAGGATTTAGTTTCAGCGCGTTGAAAACTTGGATAACTGTATGGATTATTGTTGAAACTATAACTGAAAAAATCAAGCAAGAAAATATGAGTGCAGCTTTTTAAATGAAAGTATGACTAACGATGAAAGCTGTCATGTTAACTAATGATTGGGGTTCAATGTGGGAATCTAATTGTCAAAATTCGGGCGAAGATTTGATATTTTTGGCTGGAAGGTTGGTTATTGGCTGGAAGGTTGGTTATTGGCTGCGAAATTTGGCGGGCCTGTTGGATTTTTTTTTTGTATGTTTTTGCTGCGGGTTTAATTTTTGTGTTCGGATCATGTGTTGGGTTTGTTTGTAACGCGATGTAAATTATATTACTTAAAAAATATTATATTTTTTATATATTAATATTAAAAATAATTTTAAAAAAATTTATTTTAATATATTTTTAATTGAAAAATACTTTAAACCATCATTATTACCACAATCTCAAATAAATCAGTTTTTAAATTTTAAAAAAAAAATTAAATTAATTGTTTTATATTTTTTTATTGTTTTAATATATTAATATTAAAATTAATTTTTAAAATATAAAAAATATTTTTTTAATATATTTCTTAATAAAATACATTTTAAACTACAATAATTATCCTCCTCTAAAATATCATCCTTGTCACACTCTAGAATATCAATCAAACATTTAACAAACACAAATATCATATAAATTGATCTTCATCTAATCCTATCTAGGGGTGATTTAGATTTGATATTTTCCAAGTTACTATTTGCCGTCTAAATGGAGACAAATGTGGGAAAACAGCTCTGGTAATTTGTGCAGGAATCAAGATGGCTCTGACCATGTATTTCTATAATTGGCAATAAAGTAAGGGTAGCAATAAAAAAATGAACTAGCCCGCAAGCAGAGGAGATGCATTGAGTGTACTAGGACGTGATAGGAAGAAGGTTCAAAGAGTAGAGCGCGTGACGAACCAGATTCGTGGACGCAGTCATTATTCTGTTTAGGTACCCTAGAGATGTCCAAAAGCCACGTCATTTCCCATTGGCTCAATGAACGTAGACCGCGAAAGATTCCATTAAACAATACCCTAATCGCCGCCGCCGCCGCCACTCGATCAGATCTGAGGTCAGCATCCAACGCTGCTAGCATAGTTACTGCCTCCCTGCCACTATCTCGTCACATCAAATCTCTTTTTTTACCACCATTATTCTACTACGTACTTTTTGTTTTTTTACAATGTCAATTTCTGTTTTTTTATAAATAAAAATATTATATTTATATTTTTAAAATATTATTTAAAAATAAAAATAAACTAAAAAATATTTTAAAAAATCACATAACGTTATAATACCAAATTATATAATATACTAATGAAGTTTAATGTCCCTTTTACTGAACTAAAAAAAGTTTAGTATTTCTTTTATTATTTATCTAAACATAAATTATTATGAATTAAAATAATATAATAACAAAATTATTCTTGAAAAAAAATTGTTAAATATATAATTGGGATAAAATTATCTTTTTCCTAAATACATTTCAAGAACAAATTAAATGCAACCAACCTGCTGTCGCTGTCATAATTAGTGCAGCAACAACCATCTTATCAACATCATCGCTCCATCTCCATCACTTCTTTATCATTGCCACTTCACCACCATTACACCACCACTACTTGTTGTCATTATGACTACAATACACAGTGGAGGATATGTTCATATAAAACATTTCACGGGAGGAGATTTAACTTTTACATTTTTTTTTCTTTTGTAAACCCCCGTCACGTAAAATAAACCATCTGGCGCATGATCTACAAAAATCAACATCAAACCTGAGAAATTCAGTGAAATTGATTAGATTTTAAATTTAAATTTTATAAATTTTAAGGTTGAAAATTTATATTGTTATTAATTTTAAGATCTATAAAATTACTTGAGATATGCACAAGCTGAATCGGACATCTATGTTAATTAAAAAATCAATATCAAATAAAATATATAATTCAATTAGTTAAGTTATAAATTTATTATTTAAAAATTATCAGTTTGAATCTTATAAATTTTAAAATTATTAAATATTTAATTAATTACTAACTTAAAAATTATATAAATATTCAAGATTTAATCATGAAAAAAAAATCAGCAACGTTTTCAGATTTGAAGATGAGAATAAATAGAGTCATTACCCACTTGCGTCGTCTACTTGGGTCCGTACAGGCTTGGTAGGGGGGAAAACAAAAACTCGAGTAAAATAATTTTGGGACCACAACGGTGTCTACACCGACTTCCTCAAGCCTCAGCCGTTGATATAAATGGGACCACAGATCCATGGCACACTGAAAGGCTGGCAGTGTTTGTTTTTTTAAGTGCAATCATGTTTTCAAAGATTTTATTTAAAAAAAAATATATGATAATATATATATATATATATATCATGAAGGTAATACGCGGGCTATATTTTAGCCACCTTTGCTGACGCGGCAACGATACCTTGTCAAACGAAAGAGAGAGATTATCGACCAAGAATAATACAAACCAAATCTGCAAGTAGCCCATGATATCATCAAATGGAGAATTTAGACAGCAACAAATAAAGAATATATATTCTCCGACCATTTTTAGCTTGATAAAGAAATTAAGGGATTGACAAGACGGTAATCACAACCTCTTGTCAAGGATTCAAGTAGATAAGGCTTTATGGAATTCACTGAAATATTTTTTACAAGAGAACCACGACCGTGGTGACAGTAAATAAATTTACCTATAAACGAAATGGTATGTGGTTTTAACTGTGCACGATTTCCTGTTTATCTTCTTCTCATATTTTACAGTAGATTATGATGACGTAATTTTTGAAATTTCTGTCAAACATTCATTTAAGTCCCCTGTCTTTTTAACTCTTAGGTGATTGATCCTTGAATTTTGAAAAATTTATTCAACCTGTAACGGCTAACGAAATAGTAGCATTCAAAGCTTCACACCTTGCTAATAAGAGAACCTCATTTTTCATATAGAGGTCTAGAAACATGTCGTTCGTTCACATAATGACCAGTCCAAGAATACGGTACATAATGACCAGTCCAAGAATACGGTGGGCCGACTGGCTATATCATTACAAATCTTTCATTCTCAAACAGGGAATCCGGCAGTAAACTGCAGTACTAGACTTATCTATTGTCTCCCGTCTAAGCTCTTCAAAGTTTCCCGATTTGAAAAACATTTGTGCCAAACTGCTAATGGGATAGACTAATTTACTAAAGATCTTGCATACAACTCTGTCAGCAATTACTTTCTCCATTAGGCTTAGCTTGCATGGATCATGTTGGAAGATGAAGCAAAATACAGACCAAAGCATGGCAATGAAGAGATCATATTCACCTACAACCATATATGGCTACGAGCGTGACCGTGCATGCTCAGGTTTGTGGGTGTATTCATAATCAAGATGAACAAAGGCACGCTCAATCTCTGGCAGTAGCTCGAGCTTCTCTTGCAAAGATTCCCCAATGTCGTGAGCCTCCTGCAAGGGCATGCTCGAAGGCAGGACAATGTCAACCTCGACAAAATAGTGAGACCCAAAGGTGTAAGCCCTAACTGTATCAATGTGTCTAATGGCCTTGTGATGGTTCCAGCAAAGGTATGTTAGTTTTTGTAGATAATCTGGTGTAGCTGATTTTCCAACAAGAGAATTCACATTCTCCAACACGGTCATTGACCATGTGCGAATGGTGTACAAGGCCAGCTGCACCAATATCAAACACATTTTTTTAGCACGTGCAGATGCAGTAAGTAAAAGCAGAGGTTTTCATTAAGCTTATTTGATTCCCTAAAACAAGGCTAGCAAATGAAAGATTCAAATCTGCATCTATGAGCTCTAAATCTCGACGTGGTCAGTTTCACCTTATGGAGAAGCATAATCATGACATTTTGCATGCCCTATTGCTTAAGAGGTCCCAAAAGGGGTGGATTAATATAAACATAAGAGAGCAGGATAGTTGCACTCATCTATAATCTTGTCCTCATTTGTAACAGTTTAGGATCTCAAGAGTCCAACAGATAGCTATATGTAAGTGATAGATTCAGATGCGTTTGCCAAAGAAATCAAGACTCAGTTTGCAATGCAAGCACCAGAACGACTGTAGATGGATTTAACCATTCTAGATAACTACTATGTAAACTACTAGTGCTGAATAGAGCTACCCTGGTGCCAAAGAAGAGCAGAGAAAAGTAAGAACAGGCAGGGGAGGGAGGGAGTGCAATCACTTACAACTATAGCACCAACAGGATCCATCCAGTCCTCCAAGTAATTAGCAAGTAGTGCCGCAACAAGGCCAATGGTATTTGTAATAACATCAAAAAAATGATCCTGGGCATAAGCTTTGACAATCTCATCAGTAAAGGAGCGACAATAAATCATCAGCACAAGTTTCACCAAGGTCACTGATAGCATAATGCCCACAATCCAGCGCTCTTGGTCCTTGGTCAGATCAAAGTCACTCTCCTGGAAGAGCATTACAAGAAATGTGAGATGTGGTCACACATTATCCTTTCAAGTACACCTAGTAGTCCCTGCCGTCTCAAGAAATAATAAGGTGTTTGTTGATTGAAAACATTGAAAATTGTGAATTTCCAAAAATGAAATCCACTTACATCAGACAGCAATGCGCGCACTGATTCCAATATAATCTGCAATCCTAAAGTTGCCATGACAGAGGCAAAAACAAGAATCCCCTGCATATGATTCACAAGTTTGGGAAATCTATTATTTCACTAGACAGACTTCCATATTCATAAGCAGAAAAGAGAAATATGCCCACTGTTATTCAGGCATATAGCAATAATGAAACAGAAAAGGAAGAAAAAACTTAGCAATGAAACAGCAACAAGATCATGATGAAGTTTATTGCACTCGTACTGGAAAATTTGACCGGAAATTGAAAGCATAATTGATAGAGGACTGACCAAAGGCTGCATGCGTTTCTTTCCAATGGGATACTGATAAGGGTTTGGTGTTTGCATAGAGAATGCAGTAAACCATAGGATAAAGCCAGACAAAAGATCAAGAAGAGAGTCCAAAGTGGACGCAATGATGGCTAATGAACCACTTTTGATGGATGCATAAGCCTTAGCTACAAAAAGAACCATATTTGCAAAATTTGATATTCTAATTGCAAAGGTCTCACTTCTAGCCAAAATTTCCTTCTCTTCCTGCAACAACAGCAACGGCAAAAATTTCAGCTTAAACCATTAGTCATGCACTGAAACAAAGGGAATGAAGCCACACAAACCTTTGACATTCCAGGAATAAATCCACGCTCTGCCAAAGCATCCATTTCATTAAAGCCCTCGAGCATTTCCACCTGCTGCTGATAGTACTCAGCTATGTTATCTTCAGGACCTAAAGCCACCAAGCAAAATGGTCGAGACATGACTCATATACCATTATCCATAGCAATAATTTTTCCTTACATGAAAGGAACTAACATTAGCTGCAAAGAGACGACTATTCAAGCCAAGTCATGAAAGGAAGGGCTTTGCCAAAACTCTTTAATCATAGACTCTAGTTCATGACATTATCAAAACTAACCTGCGACTAAAACCCATGCCAATAAATCATGATTAGTTCTTCATTAATTCAATCCACCATATCTAATCATTTTTTTAATCAATTATAGTGTTAAACATCCTATAAATGGAAAAGGAATATCGTCATATGCACGTATAAAAAATAAAAAAACACACCCCAATTCGTTTTTTTTTTTTTTTTCAAACTCCGATTATACACGCCCACACACTTGAAAGGGTGGGAGATAAACATGTAAGCTAAAGATTTGGCAATATCAAATCTAACTCACCTACATTAGTGCTTAAAGACTTTAAGTTGTCATATTTTCCCATTAAAACCTCATGCTTAATTAAACACTTTAAGTCATGTATATAAAATCCTACCAGTCAAACACCAACCCATCGGATTTGTCTTTCATACCAACCTCTGCTGTAATTTACACAGCTAGAGCCAAACACTCACGGTACCCATCTTAACAACCCAGAAACGTTCAAAAAAGGATCAAACACATTTTTTTGTGACCCGAGAAAAAAACCCAGATGCGCCAAACTTGAAAAAAATCAGTACTTTGACACCAAACAAGGAAAAAAACAAAAAGAAAATCTGACCGAATATTGCCATTTAAGACCAAAAAAGAAAAACATTTTCATAGAGATGCAAAACAAGCATGACATTTTATTGTTACTTTAATAACACTAATTACTACAGAAAAAATAAGTATTTTTTTTTTAATACCTAAAACTCCATAACAATCATGAATTCCGCGAGGAGGCTTTTTCTCTTTGCGTTCGGGTGATAACCGATACCCGTCGAAGTTTAACTGCCACGACCCGTCGCCTTTGTTGTTTGGAGACAGCAGTGAAAGCTCCTCCTCGTTCTCGTTGTTCACCGGTTCCACCATTTTCGGGTTGATTTTCTGGTGAAGGTGATTTGTAGCCTGGGTGGTGTCTGTGTGCTCTTTACAAGTGGGTTGTATTTAGCAAGTATTGGATATGTTACCCGTGCTTCTCCCTTTATATAGAAAAAAGTGATAGATTAAAAAAAAAAGAGTTTTAGGTTAACAAAAAAAGTTTGAAGTTGATTTAAGTGATAATTTAAATAATTTAAAAATACAGTAATTAAAAAATTAAAAAAAATAACTACACATATCATTAAACAATTCAATGTTAATTTAGATAAAGAAAAAACACAATCAATTAGTATAAAGATCATGTTAATACTTTACTAGGAAGAAAGATCAGAGGTTCCTCTAGCTATTTGTATTATCGAGATGAATACATGAATATCAATGGTCTCACTGATATTTTTTTAAAATGATCGGGTTATATTATCTAGATTGGGTAATGCATCGATTTGGGTACAAATAACACATTACAACCGACATCAATATGAGTAATGCTCTGCATGCTATAATTCATCATAATAAAAATGATGATAACGGTTGGTTAAGCTGTAATAGAACCTATATAACACAGCGAGATGTACAGAGAAATAAGATGTTTACATAGATGCATAGCGTGATTACATGTGATGAGTATTTGATTTGATATGGGTATCACACGTCGAGTCACTACTCTGGATTATAGATTGCAACGAGTACCCACGAGTCAGATTTCTTGATATCATACCCCCCTCATTATCCATCGGGTAAGAAATTTAGATATTCATAAAATAGCCATCGGATTTCGGGTATCAAGTGGATATCCATTATCTATTATTTTTTATTAATCAATAAAAATAAAAATAATGTTCAATGAATGTATATTCGGAGTATGTATATTTATATTAAACGATATACACACACACATACACATGTACATTATGTGAATATTAAAGCATGAGTATATCATGCTGTATTAAAAAAATCTAAATATTCTACAATATATTTTTATAATATAAATATTTATTTCAAGTTAAGTTTAGGTCAGATTTGACAATTTTCATACCCTACTCATTATCTATCATGTTCAAAAAATACGCACTCATTTGGGTCAACATCCATCGAATCCAAATTAAATCGTCATCCCCTACTCTAGATCCCGAGCAAGTTTCTCTATCTGAATACATGCAATACGAGCAACATGTTAAATGAATTCAAAATACTGTAAGTAATCTAATTATACTGTAAGTAATTTAATTTCTTTATAACAAGTATAGGTTAAACGATGGGTTTTATGTGTTGATATTTTAACTTGACATCAATGTTTTATTAATATTGTATTGGCTTCATGCCACAGGAGTGTCGAGAGACCATATCCATGCTTTGTAATATTGGTGAGGTAAATAAAAGTTACACTTATATGTCCCGATAGTTCAAAATTTGCCGCACTAAACTCAAAACCTTTTGAAATAGGCTAACTCTTGATGATGCCTTGAGAGAGAACGAGGTCGCTCGGGCAAGTGCAATAACTAAATCTAGCTGTGACATTGTTGAGTTAGACTCGTCTAATAAACGACATAAATATAGATAGACGTGCAAGTCATGTTTATATATCACAGGATTTCAATTACTTCGATGTTGTGTTATTTAAACATTTTAGATTCATTTTGCATGTATAAATATTTTTTTATTTGCATTAATGGGTCTACTCGTGATTATAAAATGCGATAATTTGTTGAGTTTAGTTATTGCAATATTTTGCATATTTTTTTAAGCGGGATAAAATTTTGGATATAGTTTCTATATAAAGAAAAACTTGCCCAGATTTTGTTAAGATTATGAAATTTTCAACTCCATATAAATAATTAATTGAATTAAATATCAGATTAACAAAGTAAATAATAAATCTAAAAAATATTTTTTTTGTTATATCTAGACAAGGCAATAGTCTCCCAACGAATTATCTAACTCAATTAGTCAGCTTGTTGATTCAATTGTATAAACTGGTCCACCAATCCATATAAAAACTATGATTTTATAAACCTTTTTTTTCCAAGTATACTTGGCAAGTTAAGATGTACATCTTTGTCTAAGATACAGATTAAAAAACAAACTCTAATTAATATCTCAAGATTTTACCATTTACACGATAACTTACCTTTGTATTTATATGTTACCTGGTTGGCTGGTTTAACTGACTATTATGAAACAATTGACTGGATAGCCATGAAATTTAATTGATGTTACCTTTATGAATCTAGACAACAAAAAATATGCTATTTTACCAAGATTTATTATAATTTATAATCGCAGTATTTAAATAGATATTATATTTATAAACCGTAATATTAATTAAATGTTGTTGTTTTGAACCTCAACATAAAAAAATAGTGCTATTTCATCAAAAACAAATTGCTCTTATATTAATTCATTATTTTTAAAAAACTTTATGCTAATTGAACAATTTATTCAAAGTATTATATCCTTTAGAAAAATTATGTTGTTTACGTAAGGGTCCATTATTGGTCTTGTAGGCAAGACACGTGCTAGGTGGAGTGAAGGAGCAGGATGTCGTGCAGAGGTCTCTGAATGAATCAAGAGTGTGTCCTTGACCAATGATGATTTCCTCCCGGAAGCTTGTTGCGTTGCTGGGTCCGAGTTTGATATTTTGGATCGGGTGTTGGATTTTTTATCTTGGCCCTTTTGAATTCTAGGGTCGTCCAAGGAGCACGTGGGTGTGATTACTATTTTTGTTTCTGTTTTTATATAT
>Ga0325401_1000788_pt1 | contig 24611 bp, 9 predicted proteins | sample PopdelMetagenome_FD_205666 | JGI IMG/M metagenome (GOLD analysis project Ga0325401, IMG submission 205666) | Populus deltoides microbial communities from Bellville, Georgia, United States - Xylem-PdKOR-R2 | ecosystem: Host-associated > Plants > Phyllosphere > Stem > Wood/Secondary xylem | place...
TTGTAAAAGCATTATGAAATATTATTTGATTTTATTAGTTTTAAAAATAATTTGAAAGTTTACAAAACACTACGAATTTTGTATAATTTGTTTTATAATAAGTATATTTGAGATTTAACGTAAATAAGATGCCTCATGATACCGCTTCTGTGGTGACGGCCAGAGATCCAGAATTTGGACGGTGACAGTAGGACTGGTCCCAGCAAAGCCACATTTATTCCTTCACAGTATATGAGGCATCTTGTATCTTTGAATGCTTGAAATTGGTTAATTATGGGTTATTGGGTTGTTCCTGGCTTCACTACTAAGTACCTACACAAAAGATTGTTTCAATTCTTTAAGAAAGATGTACATGAAGATCAAAAAAAGAAAAAAAAAAAGTTCATTTATAACCTCTGTAAATGTCAGTGACTAGTTACTGAAACACTGCATCAGTGTTTCATTTCTTGTTTACTGAAACACTTCATCAGTGACTATTTACCATGAAAGAATCTTTATTGAATTGTTGTGAAACTCGTTGAGATCAATACTGAAACTGGGACATTAAATTAACAAAAAACAATCGTATCAATTTGTTTAAAATTTCTTCAGACTGCATTGCAAAGAATACTTGAAACAAAAACAGTGCGTAAAGTGCCATAAATCCCATCTTCAATTGAAGAGGACAAAGCCAGAGAAATCATGTTCGTGATTGACTGAGACGTGTGATGAATTACTAGTCAGGCAGCAGTATTCTGCTGGCTTGTACCTTAAAAATGATAGATTTTGCAAGGACACGCGGAACCCCTTGGACAACCTTGCCATCTTTGGGGGAAGAGGTTTCTAGTTACATGCTTGTCTGTATTCTTAATGCCTAACATTATTCGGCTAGTTGATTCAGTACCAGGATATTGCCCTTCAATCTAGTCAAATATCAAGGTGGCATTCTCGCTCGGATTCATGTTTAGTCGTAATCACAGGATAGATCAACAAAATGCATGAAAAGCTTTCTGCTTCTGGAATGGCCCATTTAGTGTCAACTTGGGTACGTTACATTCCCAGCGGATAAGTATGTTCTTAGTAGCAAACAGTGAACATCCTGCGTCAACAATCATTGGTATTACTGTAACATACTTTATTACTTGGTATCAAGTTGCAGTGGATCACACTACATTGCAGTGGGCTGGCATGCTTGCTCTGAATGAGTAATCTATTCTTATCTCCTAGGATAAAGGTATCCGGCAACTAGTGTTCGGTGATGGTAATGTTACCGAGTAAGATTTCGACTGTTGAATTTATCGGTTTCATTTATAGGAATAGCATCTACTCATTGGATCGATGCTTGAGATTTTCCGGGAAGAATATTCGGTTGGTAAAATGACCATTACTCTATTTTTAAGCATGATTCAAACTCCTCTGTCCCTCTATTAGGCGATCGCCTCTATCAAACTTATTTTATTTTCCGAATGCTTTCTCAAGAAAACTCACTCTGGATGGTTTTCAACTTTTCCTCAGTAAAGTGAAACAAAAGATGACGCTCCTCACTTTCATGCAGGGGCATATCATATCTTCCACAGTTCTGCTGGGAGTAATATTGATAGTCAATGCCCTCAAACATTCATTAAGAATCTAGTTGTCAGGGGAAAGGACCATGCATCAGGTTATTGACAAAAGGCTCAGATTTTTCAAAAAACATGGAACTAGAAAAAGATTTACAGGTGACTTTGTTGGAAAAGGTTTCTGGCACTTTTGGTAGGACTGATAATTGTGTTTCTTAGGTCTGCTTGTTCGATATCATCAAGAGAGCATGACCTCTGAATTGGCTTCATTAGAGTAGAATTCAAGGTGGTTTAGCTCATTGTCAAACGTTAGTAGATAATTCCAAACGGTCCACAGCAATTCATCATTAGGAAGAGTGTCTTTAGTGAATCATCTTACTTCAGCTCAAGCCTACACAAGCCAGCTCAATCAAAAGTAAAAAAAAAAAAAAGTGAAGAAAAAGAAGATCCTCAAGCTTATATTGCAGATTTTGGATTCATCTCACTCTGAAATAACTTCATAATTTATGCAAGTACACTGACACAGGAAAGCACGCCTAGAATAGTGAGGGGGTTCCTATTGGCCTTTCCAACACAAACTATAGTCTAGTGGATGATCTACACGATTGAACAACCTGAAAATCACACTGCTATAACCGAGACTCACTTTAAAAAGTTCAACAGGAAATGAGATATGGCGTCTCTCTGTCTGACCCCCCTTTAATTGTGAATTTCAAGGACTTCCGCAGTTATATGCCGCATAGTTTAGGCCTCTCTTGATCCCCAGAAGCTGCAATTACTGGCGCAGACAATGAACAGACTCCAACTTCACTTGAAGTCTTTCTTGAACTAAACAGCTGCTGTGACCTTTTACAATGAGCAATCGCTCCCTCAATTGAACTCTCAAACTCTGAATTTGAACTGCTACTTCTCTTGAGCAACTGTAAGTCACAGAACCCATTTGAACTAAATGAAAAGGATGATGATGAAGAAACAGATGAAGATATGGACGTAGATGAGGATGAGGATAAAGAAGACTTAGTTGTAGAATGCCATTGAATTGCCCCTGAGAAAGACCTCCTTTGACAACGAAAAGGGTCTTCAGCCATCTCTTTCTCAATGCTTCTCTTGAGGGCATTTGATATCTTGTATCTGCCATTATCAATATTTCCATATGGATTCTTCTTTGGTACTTTCATATACTTGATCATACAGTCCTGGCCTTTTGAAATAGCTTCTTCTTCTGTATTGCATGCTGCTTCAGCGCAGGATTCATCTGTGCAGCCAGACTTACTAAACAAAGACTTTAGGTATGCTCTTGAAGCTTTGAGTTTTTGACCAAGTGAGGATTGTTTTAGCTTCTTAGTCCATGACTTCTTTTGATGATCTCCAAGGAAACTGTTAGCTTCAGTTGGCCATTCAAAGAAATATTCATCTGGGTTTAGTTCACTGCTAATCATGCGAGATTCTGACGGTGAGATATTGCAAGATTCCAATGGGGTACTGGTATTAGTGGAAGGTGTAGTGGAGCTATTAATGAAGGGAATGACATAGTTTTCAGCAAAGGCTGCTTCTGTTTTATTGTTTAAGGTGGTGGTGGTGGGGTTTTGGAGGAGCTTTTGAACCATTAGCAAGCGAGGAGGGAGGTGGAGAGGGAGGAGTTTTCCCTTGTAGAAGAGTTCATCGGCTGAGGATGTTGTGGTTTCTCTACCATTAGAAACTGAAGACATTTGGAACTCGAACTCTCTGCTTCGTGATGGAGAGCTAATTGAGTAACAAATGAAGCTTGAAGAGGAGCTCAACTCCATGTCAATGTAGTCATCAGATTGGTCTGTGGCCATTTCATGTAGCATACTGTCTAAGAACTCTGTGTCTGTGTTGTTTTTGAGGGAAAGATGCTTATGGGGAGGTGAGCTTGATGGAGCAAGAAAGGGGGCAGAGCACCCTTTAAAGTGAAGAAGGTGCCAAGTTAGAAAATAAAAATTTATTGCAAGGATTTGTCAGATTTTTTGTTTTCTTTTTTCTTTTTTATTATCTTGAATAGGTCCAAATAATAAAATGCAGAAAATAAATGGAGTTTTCCCCTGGTAAGCAGTCAGCTACTGACCCATATGCATTGATACTCCTACATCAAGATTTATGTGGATCCTATGAAGTGATTTTTTTTTTCCCCTCTGGGGAAAGGGGGTGAAAGATAGTAGCTCTTTATCGAGAAAAATAAAGTTTTCTTATAAATTACACCCTTTTTTGTGCTATTAAATTACACATTATTGGTCCTTTGTACTCAAATTCTATATTAAAATCACAATATTGTAGCACGGCAATTGCATTTTTGCCATGCGTATACTATGGTGCTAATGAAGGACACACAGGAGGGTAATGTTTCCGTGTTTCTTGTTTCTTTGCTTGCCAACTATTTTTTTTTTCTTTTTTTCCTTGGAACAATAGCATGGATTCATTTTCTTTGTTGGAAGTGGCCAACTTTTGACATTTAGTGAGCTTACATGGAGGTTGAACCACCTAATTATCAGATTTCAATAATGCGTGGATAATTGTAGTTAAGTGGATGGCCTTTCTGGAGCTCCTCATGCATGTTCTTTTTAGTCATCCATGCATGAATCATCCACTGCCGTAAACATACCTTGAATTTACAAAAGGTTTTTGGTTCAGAAGGTGAGAATCTGTCCCTACAAGAAGAGAAGATGGTGACAGTGGTCTTGTTTTTGTTGAAAGCTTCAATGCAAGTAAGATATCCAACATGAAAGTTTCAACAGTGTTAAAGAAAACAATAGTACTGTGCTAGCTAGAACCAGCAAACAGATCAGGTCCCAGATGGAATCTTCACAGCTTTCACATTATGTTAAGCGATTTCGATCAGGATGGTGTTTCTACTTGGTAGTCCTCGATGGATTATGAACGTAGTAGTCCTTCATTCACACCAGCCCCGACGCTATACGGTGGTGGGGCTTGTGGTGTTTACGGTCTGCATCTCACAGCCAATGAATTTGAGATCTCCTTTCAGAAAACATGAGGCATAGATGTTCCTTAAGAAATAATAAGAAATACACATGATGCCAAAAGAAATTGGTTAGTTTAATGTAGCAATATACTTGTACAATGTGGAACAGCTCTGAAACATCCACAAGCTTCTCTGCAACAAAAGTTTAAATTTGAAAAGGCCCAGTACACATCTCAAAACCTGGTTTTTTGCACTCACAATTCAATAATGGAGACACAGAGAGAGAGAGAGAGAGAGAGAGAGAGTCACAGTGGTCTACCATACTAGCACTACATTTTAGTATTTTTATATTTCCAAAGATTACTGCTATGGGGCTGTATAATCTATGGCCATGGATCCTCGTTTGACTGGGTCAAACTAAGAAGAGGCTTTTCAACGAATCTCCCTTTCAGTCTTCGCTTATGGCTACTATTTTTGGAACCGGAACATGGGGCATTTGACTTCCTTAGGAACAACCGTAAGGTCCAAACAAAGACGACATTGAAGAATGGAAAATATCCATCCAATGCTTGAATGAACGAGTGGATTTGTCTTTCCTTCTAGTCTTCTTGCCTTTTTCCCTCCCCCCCCAGGCTTTGCCGACCTCATTCGATCTCCTTTTTTACCTCGATTTTTAGATGTCTCGATGTGTTTAATTAAGATAATACTGAATGATATTTTTACTCTTTTGTTTTTAAAGATATGATTAATATCCTTTCATCATTTTTTATATATTGAAATTACATTATTAATTTCTTATCAGGTTTATATCCAGATTAATGATTTTTACGCTTTCTTTTCTTCCAACACTCAAACCCTGCGCAGCACTACAAGGAACAATCTTAAATATATGTTTTAATATGTTTTCAAATAAAAAATAATTTTTCAAAAATACTTTACAACATATCATCTCAGTCCAATAACTTAAGTTATTAGATGAAATCCAAAGATATTATTAATTTATATCATTTTCTAACACACTTCCTCAAGTAAAAGTTTTTTGAGTTTAAAACTTGTACAAGTTCATCTTACTTTATATTTAATTTTTATCAAATAAATATGAATTGTGAGATTCGAACTCGTAAGATCATTAAAAAGGTTCTGATACTATATTAAAAAATCATTTCAACTTATTAACTTAAATTATTAAATAAAATTTTAAAATATAATTTATATTATTTTTTATTATGCCCATAAATTCAAAGTTTTTCATGGTAATGCTGAATGAATTTAATAACTGATCTAATTAGCAGTTAGCATTCACAAACTGCTGCCTTAATCTATTTATGATTAGTTGGATTGGACAAGATGCTCAGGCGAATAATTCCCTGCATGAGATAAAACCACAGCACATAAGATCACGTGATGCTCCTCAGACCACCACACTCGAAGTTATGTTAGATGTCCTGGCCACATGTTTACCTTTTCTTTAACGTAGCTTTTTCACTTTTCACAGTAACGAGACTTTTACCTGCCTGGCCGTGGGGTGTGAATAGTACAGCTAGCGTCCAAGCACACAGGCGCATGATTAGTCAGTCACCGGGGGCAGTTAGTAAAAGGAAGCCGGAGATCATGCCACACGGCAGAGATAAACAAGTTTCAAGGCAAGGAAAGCCCACTGGGATGTCACTTTTGGAAGCTGCCTTTCCAAGTGGGTTTTAAGGTACCGCTGGCTGAAGTTCTTTTCTTTTCGATTATAGACACTCTAGCTATTAATTTGTACCGTAGAAAGTTTCTTTTCAATTCATGAGTGCTACTTCCTTCCAATGATTGTTCCATAAAAAAAAAAATGCAATAAATCTCACGGTCCACGTCCACCTCAATCTTTTTCATGGAAGCAAATGTCAATATCCCATCCATTACTGGAGAGCATGAGGCATCAAAATCCTTTATTACGACCAGGCTAGCTGCAATGCCAGGCCAGGCCAGACAGACACCTCTTTTGATCTGAGGACCCTTGCGTCTCCCCTCGCATCAACAAAGAAAGAGGAAGTTGCAACTTGCAAGGACCCAGTGTTTCTAATGGAGTTATCTCTTTTCAATCAAAAACTCAAGTTTTTCTTCAACAGAGTCACTAAGAATACATAGCCTTAGCAGATACTCCACTGTAGGAGGACGGAAATGCAAATAATCATCTGGGTATTTCAGTACTGTTGTGATTACATTTGCTTAGGGTTATGGTATCTGCATTTCATTATCAAAAGAGGAGAAGATTTACAGACTTCCCGTGTGATATTTCAGTGCGCCTACTCCCAATTAACTTGAATCTGCTGAGGAAATACAAGCTTTCTTTATCGATCCAAGCATGGGCATAAGATTACGGTACTGAGTACTGACGAGATTCACAGAAATTAAGATGAACACAAGGATGAGAGGAAAAAAAGAAAATATTCTTAAAAAATTTTATGAGATTGTAATTTTGATTTTCTATTTCATCATCTATTTTTTAAGTTTATAAAATAACTACTCCTTTTTACTCTTTGAGCACCATATAATTTTCCTAAAAAAATGTGCCGTCTTAAGGCAAGGCCAAGCTTGCAAGGGCCTCCAAAGCCAAAGCCCGCATGAAATCAATAGATCCATAAATAACCTCAAAATAATCTTTAATTAATTAAAAAATAAAAAATCATCTCAAATTTTTTTTAAAAAATCTCAAATCTCAATCCACTTTTTCCAGCAATACAAAAAGTCAAAAACATCTCAATGAACATAAAATTCATTAACACTACAATCAGCTTTTAATATGATTGACTAGTAATTATCTCTTTCTCCCTATTTTTTTATGTTTTTCTCATTGTTTTTCTTCTCTATATAAATTTAGACGAACGCGAAAAAATTTAAATTTAAAATCAAAATATTAAATGTTAAAACTAAAAGGACTGATGCAGAGACTATGTGAACAGAAGTATACTTTTTTTTCATGGGAATTCTAAAAAATACATGTTTTTTTGGTTTTCAGATTTTTTTTTAAAACTGTCAGCATCTAATTAAATTTGAAAATCTAATTTAAACCTTTAATTTTAATAATATACAAATATAAGATACCATCAACCCAAAAAATACTAGAATCCAATCGACCAAAAAGCAAATCCAGTAACAGTACCAGACTAAACGACTTTTTTTTCTTCGCAATGTAATTGTAATTAGAGTACAAATGAGAACAAGTAATGTAAGAAGCCAGAAGCACTTCCGATTGCAACTCAAAAGCCACGAAATGGCAGACCGCATGTACAGGTAGAAGCAACAATGGAAACGCTATCATCAAAATCACAGAAGCTTTTGTTAACAATGGATTTTTTAAAGTACCTCTTAACTTCTAATACAGGATGCATTGCTTACAAATCGTACACCAGTGCTGCGAAATGCAATAGTTTAACACAGTTACACAGCATCACTTCTGGCAAAACAAAAATTGGGACGACTGGAATAATCTTCATCGTATCTGTACTTTTTTGGACATTTCAATCCACTTATCATCTTGTTGCTACAAGGGAACCATTTCTGTGTAAGATAAACTAAATCTCAATATCTGGCAGTGGCACTTTCCAAAAATTCCATGAGTTATAATCTTCCTGCACATATAAGAGAGTCGAGTTCATTCAACATATTGTGGAGTAAAACCAGTATTGGAGCATTTGAACATTCATCCTGTGTCCTGTCTTAACCCTTTTTATTTCTTTTCTTTCACCCTTTTCATACTGCACAATGTGAGTTCGCTTAAGTATATGCTTACCTGCTCGGCTAACGATGTAGGGGGGAACATATCATTGACCAGCGTGTGTAAAGATGTGTAGGATTTCACATCGATGCGATGACTAATGGCCACCTCACCCTGTCAGTTTACGAGAAGTTATTAGCAATAAAAAAGAAAGTAGTAGAAGTAAATCCTACATGGTAGGCCACCAAAAAGGAAAATTAGTAACAAAAATCCAAACCTTTGGGTTTATGATAAATATTTTGCCCTTAGGGATCCCAATTTTTCGGTAACTAAGCTCATCGGTATCTCTATTTCCAAAGCCCGCATAGAATGGGTTGCAATCAGTAGGAAAGAGTCTTTTAATATCCTACAAAACATGAAATTCAGGGCTTATTTTTAGTTTGGAATGAGATGCAAATGCTCACTAAAAGTGATTCCACGTCTGTAGTGGTTTTGCCCTTTCGGAATTACCTCTAAGCACGCAATCTTGAACTCATGAGGAGCTCTTCTTATTACTGATAACCATGCAAAGCAAGAACATATATCAGAGATGAGTCAGAGTATCATTTAAATGGGAAAAAGATGTGGAATATAAAGTACGTAGAAGATGCAGACTATATCAAGCTGGCAGCGTGGATACAAATTAGAACAACAAAGAAACAAACTGAGATGGAGGGAGTAAGATTTTTCCACCAAAGGGTCAATAATGCAATTCCAACAGATGGTGCATGGCCTCAAAATGGTGGAGGCACCCTGAGGCCAGGCTCATAAAATTCATGTTCCTGAAGTAACATAACTAAAAGTACAATATCGCCACACCTGAAAGTGCAGAACTACTTTATTAGTTGCAGAAATAGCAAATCACGTTTTTATTCTTGCTGTTTTTTTTTTTTAATCGTAGCTCTTCTCTCACTTTGGAAGAATGGGATAAGAAATGTTGTCATTGATGTCCAGTTATAGCAGTGCAAAATCAAATATTCATGCACTTTAACACCCATTATGTACACACCCCCACACACAAATGCATATTTCAACATTTAGATTCTGCACATTCCATGATTTCCTCATTATGAAGATGGAATCATCAATAACTGTATCATAAAATTTATTAGAAGATAAAGCAATTCCATAGAACTGATAGTTTTTGAAGAAGACCCTACCTTCTCGGTATAATGAGGGAAACAATCCATCAGGTGAAATAACAACAGGTCCATTTGGTAGGGTTTTTCCATCCTGCAAGCAGAATAAAAGGCCACTAATAAGTAAAATGCAATGCAATCCAGCAGCATCATAGCTATAACCTCTGTGAACCCAGTATAAAGCAACAGAAGAGACAGACTGCACAAGAAGGAAAAGACAGTGACCAGGACAGGACAGCCAATGATATGATATGAATCATGAAAGAATATTGGTTTCGGAAGAAGATAGGGAATGAGCCCCTTCATCAGAACTCAAAATATTGCATGATATGTGATGCAAGCTAGAAACTCAATCTTAGTGCCAACAAATTCTAGCACATTGATTCCTCTGGCTCTGACTATTAGTAGCTTAGTCATCAAGAAAGCCAAAGAACCTCCCACACCCAATGCTAAAATAAGTAAACAAGGAATCAATATTTATACCTGCTTTACGTTGAAAAGAAAACTTCTGGTTAAATATGCCTGAACAATTGCACGTGCACTCAGAAACAATAGCTGATATCCATTCTCCTGCATAAATGCATAATTAAATATTTAATGTCCATTTACTAAAAAAACACTATTTGTTCATAACATGCCAAATGCAACTCAATGATCTAAAACATGGAGCAAGTCCAAACACCATGCCTAGCGATAACATTTGTTGTTAAAAAAAAAGGTGCAAGGAAACAGAATAATCAACAGATTAAATTACTAAAAAGCTTAAATGGGTAGCATGTGCTGTTTGCATGAATTGCATTTCACTTTTTACTATTACTGGTTGAAGTAGCAAGCCCTGTGCATGAAATATGTCCCTTTAGAATTTGATATTTAGAAAGTCTGCTTGCAAAATAAACAAACAGCATAGAAATTCAATCTAGCATAAGGAGGATGGACTGAAGGAAAAGGGTCATAAGGCGGTAAGCAGATGTTATGCCTCTTTTTTGTTCTTGTTAAAAACTTTAGCCCAAATAAATGATCCATGAAGCTGGCCCTAGTAGTTTGTGATTGATGATCAATTTTGTTGTTGACATAAGTGATGACATGTAACAAGACAGTTCTTGTATCAAAATTAGAAGTATATGATATACTAAATACACAACATACTTCCCTTACACAAAATTTCCTTCACTTTCAAATATTGTTCACACATTGGCAGAGCATTGAAAATTCATTTTGCAAAAAAAATTAACAACCACTGGTTAGCAAAGATTGAAAGGAGAATGATACCTTAATGGCACAAAAAAGTTTAGCTACTCCAGATTGTGTCCAGTCCTTTCCAACCAAGGGCATGAACTGACCCAAAACATCAGACCTGGCAGGAATCATCAAGTTAATACCCCACAATCAAATCTACAATAAACTGAAGAAAACCTAAAGTACAAATTTACAGTTGATCGGTTTGTACTGTATCATTGCTAGGAATGCTTGTGGATGCTCTGTGACAAAATTAATCATGGAGGATGAGCTTTTTATTCCCATAAGAAATGAATTTTTCCTTTTTGCCTTTTATTTTTCAATAAGCTATTACCTTAACCATGTCACTTTAGCTTGAGACACTGAGGCTAGACTGAAAATAAGGCTTGTTAGCAGATAAACTATATGTCAGCATGATGTAGGTTTATTATCGTTATAATAAAACATATTCTCCATTAAGCTTTATATGGCGCGCAGAGAGAGACAGATCATGTAGCAAAACAAAATCACGTTGACATATTACAAGGAAATGTCATATTGCACTTCATTCAGAAGGTGATAGAGGAGGGTTAGTAATGTAATTTTATTAAGATCTAACACAAAGTGAAACACATTCAATATTTCAATTCAAAAGATCATGCCCAAATTCATTCCATTAAGTTTCCACCATTCAGTAAACTGTTACAATTCGGTATCCAATATTTCAGCAAAATAATTCAAGCTGGGATGTCAGGAGCCTTACTTGGTAATTGTTCCATCCACATCTGATATTACAATTCTTGCATTCCACTTCCACAAGTAGATATGACAATCGACCTGTTAAAAATGATTTTGACTTAGCAGCTGAAAATGAGTAACATGAATTGGTAGTTGCTCTCATTTATTAATTTTTATATTGAAAAATAATGCTACATATGGACCAACCTGTTGTGTACCCAGAACCCTAGTCGAGAAACTGAAAGTTATCATATTTTGACCATCTTTCAGATTCAATGATGCTATCTGCTCACTAGTTGGAAGATTTGTCCTTATAAACTGCTTGTGAGGAGACACAGAACCACCGTGGGATGCTGAAGTTGATTCAACATTTGTGTTTTGCACTCCAGATTCAGAATCAACAAATAACTCTTCACTTGATGATTCTCTGCTTATCTGGACCCTTCTAAATGGAATAGGCCAAAGCCTCCATATGCGGCTAGATGATGCGGAACTAATCACAGCATCATCATCCCTTTGTGCAACTGTTTCATCCAGTTCCACAGGAATGGCATCTTTGGGCTCAGCAGGTAAATCCAAACCAAATGCTACCATTCCAAGCACAATAGGAGCAGCCTTTTCCCACGTGAAGTACTTCTGTCCATATCTGATTATTAAGTTTTCATTCTTGATAATTGACGTTGCAGAATTTTTAAATTCCTCAGCAGATACACAATGTGCTGCAAACACTTCAGCAGCAGCGTCCAAGCCCATACCTGCATGGAGTTCCTTCCCACAGAGGGAGATCTCAAACCCTACGAAAAATTATGATGAAAGAAAAAGTTTAAACAAAAGCTTCACACTCTACATAGACCAAGCTCAAACTACAGTTACAGACTTTGAGATCCAGAATACAACAAATAACTCCTTACCTTTGCTTGAACAAGTTTGCATCTCTTCAATGGAGATTGCTCTCTGCAGTTCCACAGTCTCGCTTTTACTTGACTCGTCTTTGGGAACAGGTCTATGCAAACTGCTATTTGACCCATCACACACTGTGGATATGTGATGGGACTCTTCACCCTTCTCATATGAACTGTTAACAATGCTAATAGAAATACAAGTGCTGTCAGCACCTAAATGTTCTGTCCTAGAAGCATTTTTATCTGTTGCTTCGAGTTCAACCAGCAAAGTAGGTGACCCATGAAGTCCATTAGCATTACAGCCATTGTCTGTGAATGCACCAAGATCCCCATCAGTAGTTTGATCAGCTGCTGGAGGACTACAAGGAGACTCCTCACGTGAATCTTTCTGCACCTCAAGTGAAGAATCCATTTCCTCAAGATCAGCAATTCCAGCCTGTTTGGCCCATTCTGGTAACGCCGAGCAGCTTTTGAAAATATCTTCCCTATTTATCCTAACAGATGTATCTGAATCGCTTTGTGCCAGAACATCTCCTTCTGATCTAGAAATGTCCTGAATTTCTTGACCTTGACATGAATGTTCCTCATCACCCTCACAAACCTCCGGTTGGCAAATGTTATCACCATTACTTGCACTGTAAGCATTATCAGATGCAACATTTGATGTAGATGCATTCAGCGTATTGATGTAATTAGCAGCCCATGAATCATCACCTGAATTAAACTCCTCGGTGTCATCACCTCGGCCCAGATGGAACTGAGGGGTGCATAATTGCACATTCTCGGTATTTTGTTCTGATTCCAATACAGGGGCTGTCAGAACATGACCATCCACACTCACCAGGATCACTTCTGAATGTGAACGCTGTGAAACTGCAGGATGCTCGCCATCTAAACCGTCGTATCTGTTAGAACCATACTCTGATAACTCAACTGAATCATCCAGAGAGGGTTGCTCATCTTCAAAATCATAATACCTCCGGTCACCATCAGATTCTGCCCTCTGAAGTCGTGCTGCACCCGATGAATCATCTTCCTCTCGCAGCTGAATCACCCTAGAATCGGAAACACTATGCTCAAGCCTAGAAACTCCAACAACGTTATTATCAACAACATCACTAAAACCAACACTGACATCTTCATTCGACATTGCCATGCTATCAGAATCCTTTATTACCCCACTTGCCTCACTTCCTTTACCAGGCTCAACCTCCTTTATGAAATAAGCTTCACCAGAATTATCAAGATACATGTGAAAATTAGCTTCATCACCATTGACGTTTATGCGGACAATCTTCTCAGCTCTCTTAAGAACACCCTGAAATTTGCCAAATCGAACATACCATGGGGTACTTTGAAATGTCCCGTCTTGCTGTTGTACTACAATAACATCAACAGCCCCACCGAAGGGATGAAAAGGGGTTGCCACCGAGTTTACACCTTGCGAAATTAAACTACCCACTTTCCCAACAACATTCATCTGGTGATTCTGGTCAAATCCACCAATAACCTCAACAATCACAATATTCCACTAAATCCTCCTTAAAATCACTCCCTAATCTTCTTTCTTCTCTTTTCACTTCAAGATTCCAACCAAGATCGAATATATACTATTCCCTCAAAGGCACGGAATGATAAGTTTTCTTTTATTATGCAGAACCTGCATTCAATTTATAAATTCCAAGTAAATAAAGCATCAACTAACCCAAAAAATCCCTTAAAAGGAGAATTAAATCCAATTCTCCATTTAGCTTTTGGGAAATGAAATTCGCATTCGGTCAACGAATGTCACAAGAAGAGAATCATGAATAACTAAAAGGATTCCAAATTCTATCGATTTCTCCGCAGCCAAACGGAACATAAAACCTTACTCTCCCTCCAACTAAACAAATCAACATAAAAAGGGAAAAAGAAACGAAAAAAGAATTAAAACTACAGCAGGCAATAAAATTAGAAAGAAAGCCAAAACAAAATTCTTGAATTCAACTTACAGATACAAAATCCGGAAAAATCCTTAGAATCAACCAATCGATCACACAGCTCGAGAAAAAGCGGAGCCAATTTGATGATAAGTACTTAAAAATGTATCACCTCGATCGGGGAAGTTTATTTAATTTTATGAATTTGTGTGGTGTTTAACGTTGTTTTATAAATCCTCGGTAGTTAATAAAAAGATTCTTGGAGTTTGGAGGATTTATATTTTCGTTAGGATAGCGAAGAATAGTAAGTTGGGAAAAACACAAGAGGCGGGCAGAAATGGACTTGTCAAAGCAATAAATAGGTAATCCTGATTTCGAGTTGTGTAATCGGTCTGCGTTTTGATTTAAATTACGAGAATGATCCTCTCGACGATGAGCTTCAAAATTGATGAGGGTAGGGGCTATTTTGGGAGTTGAGTTTAATTTTTAGTCTTGCTTATCGAGCTATGATAGGTAGTTAGGTAGATGTCTCCGGATTTGAATGGGAGGCTGTCGCCGGACCACCGCCACGTTGTTGTCCCACTCTCGAAGTCAACAATATTTATTCATTGGAGGATTATTATTTTTCTCTCTCAAAAAATAAAGATGGAATATTCGAGGGCAGTCCAGAAAACAAATTTTATTTTTTAAAATATTTTTTTATTTTAAAATATATTAAAATAAATTTTTTTAAAAAAAATTTATTTTTAATACTAATATATTAAAATAATCTAAAAATATAAACAAATTCAAAAACACAGTTGAAATACAATATCAAACTTAAAGATAGATTTGACAATTTTCCCAACCACAAAATCATTAATCATATATGGATGTGTTTAGTATTGTGGTAGCTGTTTTGGTTATAGTTTGAAAAAAATTGTTTTATAAAAAGTACTTTTAGTTAAGGTTGATTTCATATTTATGTATGTTTGGTTAAAACTGTGGTTGAAATTAAGGTTGAACAAAATGTAGTTTAATGTATTTGGTTAATAATGCTTTTGAAATTGAGGTTATAAAATAAATTTAAAAAATAAATATTAATATTGATGGTTTTTAATTTAAATATTGTAGATTTAACTATTGTTATTACATTATGAAATAAATAATACTTTATATAAAATATTTTTTTATTGTTCCATTAAACTATCTACAATTCCATCACGTATGAAATACATTCGACAAGGACTATAGTTTTTTTGGTTTCTTAAGCGCGCAACAACATCAGGTAAAATATAACCAGGAACAAAATTGGGATTGCGATCAAATTCTGCAAATACTACGTCATCAAGCGATCTCTATATAATTTATGTAGTGTCATTGAATAATATTAAACACTAGTGTTTTGAATAAAACACAATTAAAAAATAAAAAATAATTTTTATTTTTTATTTTTTATTTTACTGGGTTGAATCTGATTCAATGCATTTTAAGTTTTGAACCGAAACAGGTCCGACCGAAACAGTGTAATCATACTATACTGTTCATGCTAGTTATTTTTTATTTAACTAGCATGAACAGTGCGCAAAGAAGCAGCAATTGCTTGCTTTTCTTTTCCCTGTGTTTCGAACACAAAACACTGTTGGATCCATAAATAATAAACTATGATTTTTTCTTTATTAAATAAGTTACATATGCGTTTTACACAATCTAATTACCAAACAGCCTCAATTTGTACATACATTAGATATCTTGAAAAAGCAATTTATGCTTCCGTTAAGAGAAAGTATTAATTTTAGACAAATTAAAATTTGAAATAATAACCCAAGGAAATTGAATACATGACACCTTATTGTTTTTGCAGCCTTCCGACAACTAATACGGATATCAATGTTTGAGGATAGTGTTTACTTTAGGAAATATAGCTGCCGTTTTATTACCAACCCGCCATAGCTACATGTCAGCCACCACCATAGATGCAATTATAATTATCATCTTATATTTATTTTATTGCTTTCGCACCGTAACCTTTTAATTTCATGTATTTTTTTTAAATTAGTATTTTTATTTAGAAATATATTAAAATAATATTTTTTTATTTAAAAAAATTAATATTAGCACACCAAAACAATTTAAATATACAAATTAAAAAAAAAAAACACAATTTACATGATGTTCCCAAACAAATTAATCATCTCCATGACCACCAAAATAATTATCACCAAGATATCAACACAACTTAGATTATTTTATGTAACTATCACTCCATCATCATTTTCATTATCATGATCACCACAAAAACTCGTTATTATTTCAAAATAATTACAATTACAACCATCATTTTCTCACACTGTCATCATCATTAATGTCACAATAACATCATCTTTCAATGTTATTATCATTATAGTTATTATCATTATCGCTTTCATAATTAATACTATAATTTTCCTCTTCGTTCAAAAGTCACCGATAAAAAATATTTTATTTTGTAACAAAATATTTTTATTAATACATATCAGCAATAAAAAGTAATTCATTTTTCAATATAGTATTTTTCATAAAATAAACAGACCATTTGCTATGATTTATATTAAAAACTAATTAATTCATAATTTAAAGTTGCTTTTCATAAATAATTTGTGATTGGTAACAAATTGACTTGAAATAATCTTTTTTTTTTCATTTTTCAAGAGAGTGTTTTTCATTAAATAAAGAGCCTATTTTGAAATAAACTTTTGACTTTAAATAATTTTTTTTTTTAATATGGTATGCATTAAAACTCATATGTCAAGATTTGTTTTGTTAAAGCAAAATTTTGACTCAATTTCATAACAAACTTTTTATTTAATTTAAGATTTATTGTTAACCAAACAAACGTTCAAGTTAAAAGTTAAAGACTCGCTTAAACCAAGATTTAAAGATTATGACAAACATACCCTTGATCCCCCTTGTTTTTAACACAAAACACGCCATCACCCTCACAGTCAAGCCCCTCTGCTTCACACAGCCGAAATTCAAAAGGGTACAGTTCTCATACGTGTTGATTCGTATAAAATTTGTTAAGAATATCTGTCACGTTCATCTTTATCCTCTTAGCTTGTGCCTTGAACTCCAATAAATAACTCAAGATTTGAATGATATTACTATCCATGCCATTATGTATATTAGCATAAATTTTGTTAATTTTTTTTCTATATATAAAAAGTAGTGTCCAAGCTTTAAAAAAATCAACAAAAGAGATGTGTGTTACGCATACAATACCTTAACCAAAAAAAAGGGGGTATTTTTCATGATTTTCCATGTATTATTTATTAAAAAATAGCTAACATACAATATTTTACCAAGTTAAATTATAAACTTATTTATAAAGTTCAAGAAATATTTATTATTAATAATAAATTTCTTCTAACTACTTCAATTATCACCATCATTCAATTATAATTATTGTTATCATCATTTTTATTTATTATTGTTATTATAATTATCATTTTCGCCTCAATCATATTTACTATCAAAATTGTTACCGCCAGCAAGACATTAATCCTTCTTATTTTAATATTATTATATTTTTAAATTGTTATTTTTTATAAATTTCATCCAACTATTTCAATTATCATTGTTACTATTATTATTTCACCGTAATTATTATTATCATTATCTTTAATTATTTATCGGTATTGTTATTATCGTCATCATCTTCAGCCTAATTATATTCACTATTAAAATGGTTACCGCCAGCAAGATATTAATCTTTTTTATTTTACTATTATTATATTTTTAAATTGTTACCAGCCAAATATTATAAAATTTATTCCATGTAAAATATTACAGTCCAACGAATTCTCACCACTAAAGTCTTTTAAGAAATTTGACAACTTCTAACATGATCATAACTGTCCGATGAAAGACAAGATAGTTTTATTTCATGAATCTTGAATGATGACAGCTTTTCCTTAATTTGAGAAAGTCATTGTCAAAATTAATTTTACATGGCAGACGGACTCAAAGTCGCTGGAAAAAAAACGAGGAAGACTGAAAATTAAAGGAAAATTAAGAGTTTAGGTGTGGACAAGGGGTTGCGATCATGGACAAGGCCCACTATTTATAGTAAGATGGACTAGCAAACGGACTCGAATGTTGCTAGCAATTTCGTCTTCAAAACTTATTTTTATTATTTTTTATGGTAATTAGAACAAGTATTAGTAGAAAAAAAGACATGGCCTGGGGATAAGCATGTTTTTAGCATTTTAACAAAAATAGACAACAGGAAAGCCAAAATCAAAAACAAATTTAAGGACCTAGCAGCTAGGGTTCCTGTAGGAAGATCTAACTTCAAAAGACAGCAACAATGGTTGTTAAATTAATACCTTGGTATATTTTTAGCTACGATGCAGCAGAAGGCTTGATAGATGAAGCAGCAGCAGAAGGCTTGAGAAAGGCCTCTCAAAGACCATAAAAAAACACTCATAACCCTTTGTGAAGGCGAACCGAAAAGACATGACCTGGAGCTCACTATTCCTGCATTCAAGCCCATAAATGAGTCTCGATGATAATTAAAAGAAAGTAATTGGAGAAAGAAAAGGCCAGTAATATCATGGCCAGCCTAGAACAGCAAATCCAATCATAAAAAATAAATTACGTGTTGGCAAGAAAAAGAAACAGCGGTTGCGAGTGGAGAAGTATGGAGAATAAAGATGAAAAATAAATTAAGAATAATAGGACTATAAATAAACATGAAGAACAGTAGCGCAAGCATGCGAGAAAGCAATGCCAGTTCTATATATCTTAAAGCAAAAGTGAAGCAACAAAGAAAGATATAGGATGGAATATGAAAAGAAAAAAAGAAAAAAAGAAAAATATTTGGGTTAAACTCTTATTATTTTAAAGCAAGGCCTCAAAATACGAGAAAGCAAGGCCTCAAAATAACCCTTATTATTTTAAAAAGAAAAATAAATCGTATAAAAAGAGAATAAAAAAAATGTTATAGGATGGAATATGAAAAAGAACAAAAGAGCTTAAAAAGAAATCAAGCAAGCCTAAATGAACCTTATAAACATGGGTTAAACTTTTAAATTTATAATCCGTTAAATTCTTGATCTGGGCTTAACTCATGAGCTCAACACCTAATTTAAGGATGTAATTAATCAATTTAATTCAATTTAAAAACAATATTTCATTAGAAAAGCTAAATTCAACAAAGAAAAAAAAAACCCAAGGCAACCTGTGTTATTTTTAAAATGACTAAAAAATACCATAGAAAGTAAATTAAAAAATAAAAAAATGTTAGAGGATGGGAAAACAAGGCTCGAAAAAAAAACCCAAAGAAACACGTGTCAACTTCGTAAGGTTAATCTCTTAAACCCGCAAACCATTAAATTTATACTCAGACTCATCTGAGAAGATAAACACTTAGCTAATTAAATGTTGGATAATGAAATAATAATAAAAAAATAAATCTAAAAATATCTTGCAATGTCAAAAAAATAGAACAATAAAAAAAAATTTAGACCGGCAGGAAAAAAACTAAAGAATGATGAAATTACAAAAAAAAAAACAATTGCAAAAACTAACTAAAATAAAAAAAATAGTAATTAAAAGAATAAGAACCAAATTTGATAGATAAAAATGTTAATTACGGGTGGAATTGAAAATAATTCTTAATTTAATAAATTATTCTAAACTAAAAAAATTGTAACAAAGATAACATGGTGAAATTGAGAAAACCTCTTAATTTCATAAAGTATTCTAAATTTTGAAAATTATAATAAAGAGAACAAAGATGACATACTAAGTACAACAAACTTTAAGAGATAATTTGATTTCTTTTTAATTCTAGCACGAAAATAAAGTAAGAGAGAGGAAAAAAATAAAACAAAAGACCACACGTGCCATACTAGCCACCATAGTACCACGTGCCGCTGATCCATGAAAGGGACACCAAGACGTTTTAGAAGCTACCCTGAAACTATAGTTTTGGCCACTAGATGACGCCACTTGCGTCGTCTGATGGCGGCTGACACTATTCATCTAATTCTTTTTCTTTTTTATTTTTACCAAATTATCCTATTGCCCTCAATGACACTCAATAACTATCAAATGACCACATGTAAATCATAAAAGAGCCCCTAAATCAAAGACAATTTGTTTTAATTTTCAAGGGTAATAAAGTAACTTAATTGTTAAAAAATAAAGTCAAAAACTTAAAAGCCTCTTGACCCAAATGATTTTTTTTTTTGTCTTCCAAGGGCAACAAAGTAATCACATTGTTAAAGAAAACACAGAATTACTATCTAGCCATTTCCTTTAAATTAATGACAAATATATCCCATAAAAAATATCATCGTACCCATAAACCCGAGGGCATGTTACTTTACCCACCAAAAGGTAAAATCACCCTTTCAGTGTGGATTCGCACAGTGAAAGGTTGATGCTTTTTAGTATAGAGTATAACTTGAAACCTTATGCACTATGCTGCGGGTTGACTCGATTATTTTTTTAATTGTAAAAAAGCGATGACTAGGTATTGTATGTATATTTTAAAAAAAGAACAAAAAAGAACGACTCTATATCATAGAAAAAAATGGAAAAAAAAATAACAACCGTCAATCCCTAAAAATTCAAATGATGAAAGATAAAACCAGAAAAAAAATCAATGAACAAAAAAAAATTAAGAAAAAATATCAGCAAACCCAGGTAATGAAATTGAGAAAAATCAAAATTAAAGGTCCAATAATGAAATAAAAAAATAAATTAAAATTTGATAAAGGTGCTAGGAATAAAAATTTTAAACCAAAACATTAGTGCTGAAACCTAAAATATAAGGGCTAGATTGAAAATTTATAAGTCCACAAATTCACAAAAAAAATTCAAAATAAAAATAAAAATCAAGTGAACGAGAATCAAATTTTAAAGAAAAAAAAATTAAAAAATTTAAAATCAAAATATACCATTTAATACTTAAAATGCTTAACCTGATGGGATGATTCATAACCCAGAAAAGTTAGGGTTTAGGCCGGTCTGGATCTCAAAAGTAATTGAAACAAAGCATGAAAAGAATAAACCCTCGTAAAAAAACTAAATTAAACAATAAGAAAAAAGCTGTAGGTTAACACGTGTTTTCTTCAACGTATTTCATATTAAAAGGTCTTTCTTCATTTAAAAATATCCATGACCTGAAGGGACCAAGACAAAGGCCAAGACCAGGAAAAAAAATTACCGTGATGATAATGAAGTGTGAGTATCAAAATGCAATTATGAAAACGTATAGGGACCTAATTGCAAAATTGGTCAATATCTAACTTTTTTTAATCCTTAAAAATCGATGAAATTACAAAAATACCAATGCACGTATGTAAATTTCCTAGTCCAATGAAATGGGCCTTTCCAGAAATAGAAAATGGAAGAGCTGTTGAAAGTGGGCATGACTGTCAATTTAGGCTTCCGAGCGAACCAATTAACAAAATGACTTTCAGCATAAACCACGTCAACGCTTCATAAAACGACGTCGCATAAAGGCACCCTCTTGACCGGCAAGACTCGACTGTATCGACTACAACCACTATTTAGCATTGAATCCACGTTCTGAAGTAAACTCTCAAGTCTCTCATCCCCCTCCACCCCCCACAGATCCACTGCCACTACCGCAACGACAGCCACCTAAAAAATGACTAAACCACCGCACCTCTTCCTCCGCCTCCTCGTCATCGTTCTCCTCATCTCCCTTTCCACCGCCGAGATAAAAAATCTAACAATCACAAACGACGCGCGAGCCATGATCCTCTTCGAAAAATTCGGATTCACACCAACTGGACACGTTACAATCTCCGTCAACTCCGTCTCCGTTGCCTCTTCTCTCAACGTTGGAAATCCAGTCTCTTCACGCCTCGGCTTTTTCCTTCTCTCCGAAGAATCTCGCCTTCAGGTCCTCCTCGAGATCCAGCAAAACCCTAACTTCTGCGTTCTCGAATCCCAATACATTCTCTCTCTCTTCACTTTCCGCGACCTCTCACCGCCTCCTCTCTCGTCTTTCAGTCAATCTTATCCGGTCACTGCTCCAAATGAATACTCACTCTTCTTCGCCAATTGCGCGCCGGAAACGCGCGTTTCCATGTCTGTCAAGACCGAGATTTATAATTTAGATCGCGACGGGTCTAGAGATTATCTTTCTGCAGGGTTAACGCAATTGCCTTGGTTATATTCTCTTTATTTCATCGCTTATGCTGGATTTTTAGGGCTATGGATTTATGTTCTGTATAGTAATAAAAGATCTGTCCACCGGATCCATTTGCTAATGGGGGGGTTGTTACTTATGAAGGCTCTTAATTTGATCTGTGCCGCCGAGGATAAGCATTATGTGAAGGTTACAGGGACTCCACACGGTTGGGATGTGTTGTTTTATATTTTCCAGTTTATTCGTGTGGTTTTGTTGTTTACCGTTATTGTTTTGATTGGGACTGGTTGGTCGTTTCTGAAACCCTTTTTGCAAGAGAAAGAGAAGAAGGTGCTAATGGTTGTGATTCCACTCCAGGTTTTGGCTAATATAGCTTCGGTTGTGATTGGTGAAACTGGGCCCTTTATTAAGGATTGGGTGACTTGGAATCAGGTGTTTTTGTTGGTTGATATTATTTGTTGTTGCGCAATTATTTTCCCCATTGTGTGGTCGATCAGATCGTTGAGAGAGACTTCCAAGACAGATGGGAAGGCTGCTAGGAATTTGGCGAAATTGCAGTTGTTTAGGCAGTTTTATATTGTGGTTATTGGGTACTTGTATTTCACGAGAATTGTGGTGTTTGCATTGAAGACGATTGCAGCTTATAAGTATCAGTGGGTGAGTAATGCTGCCGAGGAGACTGCTAGTTTGATGTTTTATATGGTGATGTTTTATATGTTTAGGCCCGTGGAGAAGAATGAGTACTTTGTTCTTGACGAGGAGGATGAGGAAGCTGCAGAGTTGGCTTTGAGGGATGAAGAATTCGAGCTTTGAAATGGATAGAAGTTGGGGTGATTCTACTGCTGCAAATTTAATGTGTTGCTGAAAATTTTTTCTGGGACAGGTCTGACATTGCAGCTGCTGCTCTTAATTTACATTTAGTTTTTTGCAATGTCGTTTTCCTGCTATAGAAACTTTGGTATTTACTGAGTAGTGGCTGTATTTTTTGTTAATGAATTTTCCATGTCGGAAGCTGATAATTACTTGTGCACTTCTTTATATGGTGTGTTAAAATGAAATGCCACGCATTCTTTTATCATTGAACTAGCTAATGACTCTTTCTAAACGATCTGTTAGCTGATACTATTCCTGTTTTTTTAGTATTTCATGTTATTGAATTCTTGTTTCCTGTAACCTGTACGTTTTGATGTTGTTTAAACACGAGGATGATTGCACTGAAAGCCACATGTTGGAATTTCTTTTTCTTGTTTTCCCGTATTAATGGCTTTTCCAATAATATTGATTTTAATATGAAGGTAATGAATCGCTCTCTTCTCACAGATTTGCCCCTTTGTTTCCAGATAGCATTTTTTCTCATTCTTCCCCCAAGTTTTGATATAGAATTTATTATTAGCGTTGTGCATTTCGTTACTAGTTCAGAATGAAAGTTTACTGATAGATGAACCAGGTTTCGAATAAATTATCCTACGAAAAACTGAAAAGAAGTTGGCTTGTATCTGAAACAGGAACATATCACGAATGTTCTCCTGCTGCTCATAAAAGAAATGTGCATGGTGCGAGGTTTCGTGAAATTAGATTATTACTTGCACGTACCGTGTGCGCATGCAAATTTCCTAGGAATGAGAAGCTTTATGGGTCGTGTCTGGTAATCTATCCCCTGTCTATCTGAAAGAAGTAAATCATTGTGATGTTTGTTTCAAAGTTATGCTAGCTAGCTGTTTGGTTTGGTAGCCAGTATCATCAATGGGTTATTTATCTGGTGTTTTGGAGAGTTGTTTATTAATATGTATTGTTATAGAGCCAACCCAGAAACTTCCTTATTAGTAGAAGTTCATTCCCACCCCTGAGGTCACTGATGATGCTGGGAAAAAAAAAAAATATTAAGAATGCATCATTGCAACTCTTCTAGTTTTGATTTTTATTCTGAAAAAGCAAATCTATGCAACAGATTTGCTTTTCCAGCTTTTATTAGCTGGCCATGCCATTAGGTTGAATGCTTAACGTTCCTGAACTTGCATTTGACTAAGTTTTTTTAGGATTTCTTGATTATCAAGCTTTCTCATCTTCAGTTCCAGACCTTAAGGCATTTGGTCTGTAGTGCTCATGGTTTTGGATCTTTGTGCGGGAAATCAGTCAATGAGAGTGACCTTGAAGCTAAAAGAAAAAAATCGTTTTGTTTAAATAAAAAAAACAAGCTTATTTAGTTCTTTAAAATGGACCGACTCCAAACAGGCCCTGGTCCAGAAGAGGCAGACCCGATCCAATCCAATTCCGAATAACATAATTGCTCTGTTGGTGAAATCAACAGCCACGCCCAATCAAACTAAGGAGTAAACA
>Ga0325401_1000789_pt1 | contig 24600 bp, 21 predicted proteins | sample PopdelMetagenome_FD_205666 | JGI IMG/M metagenome (GOLD analysis project Ga0325401, IMG submission 205666) | Populus deltoides microbial communities from Bellville, Georgia, United States - Xylem-PdKOR-R2 | ecosystem: Host-associated > Plants > Phyllosphere > Stem > Wood/Secondary xylem | place...
TGCGGTAGGCGTAGTACTGCACCAGCACCTCCGGCGAGCCGTCGTCGAGCCGGTTGTTGGCGTACAGGGTGTTGCGCTCGAAGCGGTTGTCGTGGGCCCGCCCGGTCTGCTCGCCGCCGCAGGCCTCGGAACCGTTGCAGTAGCCGCCCGTGGCGATCCCGACGTACGCGCTGCGCGTGATCACGTTGCGCGACACGAGCACGTGGTCCGCGCTCCCCCCGGCGTTCTCGGCGGCCACCTCGACGCCGATGTCGTTGCCCGACAGCTCGTTGCGCTCGATCCGGATGCGCGTCCCGCCGTCGACGTAGATGCCGTCGGCGCAGTTGCACCACTCCCCGTCCTCGTAGTACGAGGGGTTGCCCTTCGAGACCGTGTTGCGCACCGTGTTGTCGGCGATGACGCCGTTGCGGGCGCGGTTGAGGTCGCTGTAGCGGTACGGCTCGGGCAGCGTCGGCTCGTAGCCGATCGCGTCGATGCCGATGTTGTTGTTGTCGTGCACGTCGTTGCCGACCACGCGCCAGCCGTCGACGTTGCCGTTGACCACCACCGCCTCGCTCGCGCCGAGCACGAGGTGGTCGACCTCGTTGTCCTCGATCCGCAGCCCGGTGATCGGGTGCTCGACGGAGTCGCCGTAGACGGCGATCCCGTGCGCGTTGAGGTCGAAGCTGCCGAGCGTGCCGTTGTCGTTGCCCAGGTGGTGCACGTGGAGGTCCTCCACCGTCACGTCGCGCGCGGGGCCGTGGACGTAGACCCCGATCGGCATCGCGTCGATCGCCGTCGTGCGGTAGCCGGTGACCTCCAGCCCCCGGACCGTCACCCGGCGGCTGCCGTCGACCTCGACCATCGCGCTGCGCCCGTCCGGCACGTCCAGGCCGGCCCCGTCGAGCACCGGGTGCTCGCGGCCGTACGGGCGGATCGTCAGGTCGTGCACCGAGGCGCCGAGGCTCACGCGCTGGGCGTAGCGGCCGCCGCGCAGCTCGACCGTCCCGCCCTGCGGCAGCCGGTCGACGGCGGCCTGCACCGTGGCCAGCGGGCGGCGCGCCGTCCCGGCGGCGCGGTCGTCCCCGTTCGTCGCGACGACGAGCGTGCGGCCCTTGCCCGCAGCCGCCGTGCGACCGGGGTCGGCCGAGGCCGGGAGGGCGCCGGCGGCGCCGGTGCCGAGGGCGACGAGCAGCGCCACCCCTGCGGCGGCGCCGCGTCGGAGCCGGCGGGCACGTGGGGCCCGGTACGTCCGTACGTCCTGCATCGGGGACTCCTCCCGGCCCGGGGACGGGTCGCGCGCCACCACGTCGGGGCGGAGGTCCGGGCTCGGGTTCATGCTGCGGCGGGCGGACGCCGATGTCGCCGCTCGACGCCAAGTGCTCACCGGCGCTGAGCGCTTCGCCGAACCGCTCAGCGCGGGTGACCGGCTCCTTGCCGCGTCCGGGCGCGCCTTCCTAGCGTGGTGCGTCGTGACCCCGGACGCCGATCGCGAGGGGCGCCGCCTGCGCGTGCTGTACGCGGCGGTCGGCGGCGGCATCGGCACCCTGCTGCCCTACCTGGTGCTCTACCTGACCGACCGCGGGCTCACCCCGACCGGTGCCGGCCTCGTGGTGGGCCTGATGTCCGCGGTCGGGGTGCTGGTCATCCCGCTCTGGGGCCGGCTGGCCGACGGGTCCGTGGGGGTTGCGCGGGCGCTGCGGCTGTCCTGCGCCCTCGCCGCCGTGGCCTCCCTCGCGCTCCTGGTCGCCGACCGCGTCGTGCCCGCGCTCGTGCTCTGCGCGCTGCTGCTCGCGGCCGCCCGGGCACCGGGCGAGGCGCTGGCCGACGCCCTCGCGACCAGCACGGCGGGCGGCTCGTCCGACTACGGGCGCGTCCGGATGTGGGCCAGCGCCGGGTTCGCGGTGACGGTCGGGGTCTGGGGGCTCGCGCTCGAGCGCACCGGCCTCGGGCTGGTGCTCGTCGCCTACCCGGCGACCCTGGTCGTCGCCGCCCTGAGCACCCGGGGGATGTCGCCGGTGCGGGAGCCGGAGCCGGTCGCCACCCCCGGGGCGGTGCCGCCCGGACGCCTCCTCACCGGTCCGGTCCTGGTGCTGCTGGGCGGGGTGCTCGTGTTCGGCGTCGCGATGGCGACCGCCTTCACCGTCCTGCCCCTGCGCATCGTCGACGCGGGCGGCGCGGTGTGGGTGGTCGGCGTGAGCGCCGTCGTCGGCGCCGCGGCGGAGATCCCGCTCATGCACCGCAGCGCGTCGGTGTCGGCCCGGCTCGGCGCCCGGCGGACGGTGCTGCTCGGCGGGCTGCTGTTCGCGGTCGCCGTGACGCTGTACGGCGCGTTCGCGCAGCCGTGGGTGCTGGTCACGGCGAGCGCCGTACGGGGTGCGGGCTACGCGCTGGTCTACGTCGGGCTGGTCACCGCGGTCCGGGCCGCGTTCCCGCCGCGGTCCCGCGCCCGGGGCCAGGCCCTGCTGCAGACGGTCCTGATGGGCGTCGCCCCGGTCGCCGGGGCGTCGCTCGGCGGGTTCGGCTACAGCCACGCCCCCGCGCTGCCGCTCTTCGGCGCCACCGCCGTGCTCGCCCTGCTCGGCGCGGGCCTCGCTTGCAGCCGCTGGGCGGACCCTCGGGCCGCGACCGAACCCCTCGGGGCCCACCTCCCCCTCGCCGAGCGGTAGGTTGCGGCGCTCTTTCCGCCCAGGAACGCGCGGCAACCTACCGCTCGCGGGGGCGTACGGAACGCCAAGAGGCGGCCCCCCGAAGGGGACCGCCTCTCAGCTCGTGCAGGTCGTGCGGGTGGAGCAGGGACTCAGAAGTCCATGCCGCCCATGCCGCCGTCGCCACCGGCCGGCATGGCCGGGGTCTTCTCCGGCTTGTCGGCGATGACGGCCTCGGTGGTGAGGAACAGGCTCGCGATCGAGGCCGCGTTCTGCAGCGCCGAGCGGGTGACCTTCACCGGGTCGATGATGCCGGTCTTGACCAGGTCGACGTACTCGCCGGTCGCCGCGTTGAGGCCCTGGCCGGAGGGGAGGTTGCGCACCTTCTCCGCCACGACGCCGCCCTCGAGGCCGGCGTTGAAGGCGATCTGCTTCAGCGGGGCCGAGGCCGCGGTGAAGACGATCTCCGCGCCGATCTGCTCGTCGCCGGACAGGTCGACCTTGGCGTCCTTGGCCGCCTGGAGCAGGCCCACGCCGCCGCCGGCGACGATGCCCTCCTCGACCGCAGCCTTGGCGTTGCGGACGGCGTCCTCGATGCGGTGCTTGCGCTCCTTGAGCTCGACCTCGGTGGCCGCGCCGACCTTGATCACCGCGACACCGCCGGCCAGCTTGGCCAGGCGCTCCTGCAGCTTCTCGCGGTCGTAGTCGGAGTCGGAGTTGTCGATCTCGGTGCGGATCTGGCTGACCCGGCCCGCGATCTGGTCGCTCGACCCGGCGCCCTCGATGATCGTGGTCTCGTCCTTGGTGACGACGACCGAACGGGCCTGGCCGAGCAGCTCGAGCCCGACGCCGTCGAGCTTGAGGCCGACCTCCTCGGAGATGACCTGGCCACCGGTGAGGATGGCGATGTCACCGAGCATGGCCTTGCGGCGGTCGCCGAAGCCCGGGGCCTTGACGGCGACGGACTTGAAGGTGCCGCGGATCTTGTTGACGATCAGCGCGGCCAGGGCCTCGCCGTCGACGTCCTCGGCGATGACGACCAGCGGCTTGCCGGCCTGGATGACCTTCTCGAGCAGCGGGAGCAGGTCCTTGAGGGCCGACACCTTGCTGTTGACGATCAGGATGTACGGGTCGTCGAGCACGGTCTCCATGCGCTCGGTGTCCGTGACGAAGTAGGGCGAGATATAGCCCTTGTCGAAGCGCATGCCCTCGGTGAGCTCGAGCTCGAGGCCGAAGGTGTTCGACTCGTCGACGGTGATGACGCCTTCCTTGCCGACCTTGTCCATCGCCTCGGCGATGATCTCGCCGACGGTGGAGTCACCGGCGCTGATCGACGCGGTGGCGGCGATCTGCTCCTTGGTCTCCACGTCGACGGAGGCGGCCTGCAGCTGCTCGACGATGGCCGAGACGGCCTTGTCGATGCCGCGCTTGAGGCTCATCGGGTTGGCGCCGGCGGTGACGTTGCGCAGGCCCTCGCGGACCATCGCCTGGGCCAGCACGGTCGCGGTGGTGGTGCCGTCACCCGCGACGTCGTCGGTCTTCTTGGCGACCTCCTTGACGAGCTCGGCACCGATCTTCTCGTACGGGTCCTCGAGCTCGATCTCCTTGGCGATGGAGACGCCGTCGTTCGTGATCGTGGGGGCGCCCCACTTCTTCTCGAGCACGACGTTGCGGCCCTTGGGGCCGAGCGTCACCTTCACGGCGTCGGCGAGCGTGTTCATGCCACGCTCGAGGCCGCGCCGCGCCTCGGTGTTGAACTGGATGAGTTTCGGCATGTGTGGCGAATCCTCTGTTGGACGTGAGTGGTTGCTGCTGCTCCCCGGCCGGCGCCCGCGACGGACGGTCCATGGGGACCTCGCCGACTGAGGAGGTGGCACTCTCACCTGCCGAGTGCTAACCCCATGTTTAGCACTCGCCCCGTGTGAGTGCAAACACTTCCGAGCCCTCGGACGCTCTCCCTCGCACCCCTCCCGCACCGAGTGCGGCACCCCCTCGCCGGGGCGGCAGCGTACGGGTCGGAGGTGGGCCCGGCAGCGGTGCCGACCCCGGTCCGCGGCCGCCGCTCCGGTCGGGTTCGACGGGCGGACGGAGAAGGCCGACGGGTCGCGCGGCACCCGACGCCCGGCGCCCCGCGACCGACCACGGGCGGCGCCGCCGCACTTCCTGAGAGATGCTCGCCAACTCTTAGGCGGAAGAAGCATTCGGCAGGAATGCATCACCGCCTACCCGAGTTCCGACCCGACGTGGCCAGCCAGACCCAGACCTCCGTCGACGCGGATCCCGTGATCACGAGGGCCTCGGTCGGCCTCCGCTCCGAGCGCGGCCCCGTGCTCCTGGGCGTGATGCTCAGCATGGGCCTCATCGCGATCGACGCGACGATCCTCGCCACCGCGGTCCCCTCGGTCGTCAACGACCTCGGCGGCTTCTCGCAGTTCCCCTGGCTCTTCTCGATCTTCCTGCTCACGCAGGCCGTGACCGTGCCGATCTTCGCCAAGCTCAGCGACTCCTACGGGCGCAAGCCCGTCGTCCTGGCCGGCATCGCCGTCTTCGGCGTCGCGTCCGTGCTCTGCGGGGTCGCGTGGAGCATGCCCGCGCTGATCGCCTTCCGGGCGCTCCAGGGCCTCGGCGCCGGCGCGATCCAGCCGACCTGCATGACGATCGTCGGCGACATCTACACGCTGCAGGAGCGGGCTAAGGTCCAGGGCTACCTCGCCAGCGTCTGGGCGATCTCGTCGGTCGTCGGCCCGACGCTCGGCGGGGTCTTCGTCGAGACGCTCGACTGGCGCTGGATCTTCTTCATCAACATCCCGCTGGCCGCCGTGGCCTTCTGGATGATCTCGCGCCGCTTCCACGAGAAGGTCGAGCGGGTGAAGCACCGGGTCGACGTCGCCGGAGCCGTCCTGCTGACCCTCGGCGCCTCGCTGCTGATCCTCGGCCTGCTCGAGGGCGGCGTCCTGTGGTCCTGGCTCACGCTGCCGGGGATCGGCGTCCCTGCCCTGGGCCTGGTGCTGGTCGTCGCGTTCGGCTTCGTCGAGCGGCGCGCCGCCGAGCCGATCCTGCCGACCTGGGTCTTCCGCAACCGGCTGCTCGTGAGCACCAGCATCGCCAGCCTCGCCATCGGCGCGGTCCTGATCGGCCTGACCTCCTACGTCCCCCTCTACGCCCAGAACGTGCTCGGCCACAACGCGCTCGTCGCCGGCTTCGCGCTCGCCGCGCTGACCCTGGGCTGGCCGATCGCCGCGTCCATGTCCGGGCGGGTCTACCTGCGGATCGGCTTCCGGGCGACCGCGCTGCTCGGCACCCTCATCGGGCTGGTCGGCGTCGCGGGCCTGACGCTGCTGCGCCCCACCACCTCCATCTGGCAGGTCGGGGCCACCTGCTTCGTCATCGGCATCGGCATGGGCTTCGTCGCGGCCCCGATCCTGGTCGCCGCGCAGTCCTCCGTGGACTGGAGCGTGCGCGGCGTCGTCACCGGCACCTCGATGTTCGCCCGCTCGATGGGCAGCGCCCTCGGCATCGCCGTGTTCGGCGCGATCGCCAACGCCGGGCTCGGCACCACGGTCGGCACGCACGCGAGCACGGCCAGCTCGATCGCCCCGGCGGTCATGGCGGCGGCGCTGCAGAACGTCTTCCTGGCCTCGGTCGTCGGCGCGGCCGTGATGGTCGTCGCGGTGCTCTGCATGCCGCGCCGCGTCACGACGGTCGCCTGAGGATGCGCGGCCGCGTACGGACGGCGGAGCGCCTCGCGCTCCTCGCCGCCGGGCTGTTCGTCGTCGGCACCAACGCCTTCGTCATCGCCGGCGTGCTGCCCTCGATCGCGGGCGAGCTGCACGCCCCGCAGACCGCGGTGGACTCCTCGATCACCTGGTACGCGGCGGTGGTCGCGATCGCCTCCCCGCTGGTCGGGGTGCTGCTCCCCCGGGTCCCGCGCACGGCCCTGATCGCCGTCGGGCTGGTGCTCGTCGCCGGGGGCACCGTCGTGGCCGCGCTGGCCCCCGGCCTGCTCGTCTTCATCGCCGGTCGGGTGCTGGCCGCGTTCGGCGGTGCCGCGCTCGTCCCGACCGCGACGGCCGCCGCCCCGGCCATGCTGCGCCCCGAGCAGCGAGGCCTCGCCCTGGCCGCGACCGGGCTGGGGTTCACCCTCGCCTCCGCCGTCGGCTCGCCGCTCGGGACCGCGCTCGCCGCCCTCGTCGGCTGGCGCGTGACGATGCTCGGCATCGCGGGCCTGGCCCTCCTGCTCGCGCTCGCGGTGCTGCTGCGCCTGGGCCCGGTGCCGCTCGGCGCTGCCACCAGCCTCGCCGCCCGGGTCGGCGTGCTCCGCGACCCGCGGGTCTCGCTCGTCCTGCTCGCCGCGGCCCTCGTCACGACCGGCTTCAACGTCGTCTACATCTTCAGTGCCCGGCTCACCGAGGGCGCGACCAATGGGGACGGGCGGCTGCTGGCCCTGCTCCTGCTGCTCTACGGCGCCGGCGGCGTGGTCGGCACGGCCCTGGCCGGGCCCGTCACCGACCGGTTCGGCAACCGGGTGACGGCCGCCGTCGCCACGGGCGCGCTCGTCGCGGTGTTCGTGCTCCTGGCCGTCGAGGAGCGCTCGTACGTCGCGCTCGCGATCCTGTTCGGCGTCTGGGGCGTGGTGGCGTTCGCCGCGGTCGTCCCGCTGCAGCACCGCCTCGTCGGCGTGGACCCGTCGATCGCCGGGCTGACCCTCGGCTGGTACTCCACCGCCATGTACGTCGGCATCGCCGTCGCGCCGCTGCTCGGCGCGGCCGCGCTCGCCGTGGGTCCCGTCGCGCTGCCCCTCGCCGGCGCGGCCGCGACCGCGCTGGCCCTGCTGGCCTTCCAGCTCGGGTTCCGCGCGCGGCGGCGTCAGGCGCTCGGCGCCAGCTCGGAGACCAGCGGCACGACGTCGGCGATGGAGTCCTCCACGCGCGTCGGGCGGTAGGGGTAGCCCTCGATCTGGCTCCGCCGGGTCGAGCCGGTGAGGACGAGCACGGTCCGCAGCCCCGCCTCCATGCCCGCGACGATGTCGGTGTCCATGCGGTCGCCGATCATCACTGTCGACTCCGAGTGCGCCTCGAGCCGGTTCAGCGCCGAGCGCATCATCAGCGGGTTGGGCTTGCCGACGAAGTAGGGCTTGATGCCCGTCGCCTGGCGGATCATCGCGGCCACGGACCCCGTCGCCGGCAGCGGCCCCTCGGGCGAGGGGCCCGTGACGTCGGGGTTCGTGGCGATGAACCGCGCCCCGCGCTCGATGAGTCGGATCGCCCGCGTGATCGCCTCGAAGGAGTAGGTGCGCGTCTCCCCCAGCACCACGTAGTCCGGGTCGCGCTCGGTCATGACGAAGCCCACGTCGTGCAGGGCGGTGGTCATCCCCGCCTCGCCGATCACGTACGCCGACCCGCCCGGCATCTGCTCGCTCAGGAACTGCGCGGTCGCCAGCGCCGAGGTCCAGATGGCCTCCTCGGGCAGGTCGATGCCGCTGCGCAGCAGCCGCGCGCGCAGGTCACGCGCGGTGTAGATCGAGTTGTTCGTCAGGACGAGGAAGCGCAGGCCGTTCTCCTGCAGCGCGGCGATGAACTCGGCCGCCCCCGGCAGCGCCTGCTCCTCGTGGACCAGGACGCCGTCCATGTCGGTCAGCCACGTGCGCACGGGGTGGTGTTCGGTCATGGCTCCAGGCTGGCAGCCTCCTCGGCGTCGTCGCCACGGGGTCTTGCCCGCGCTCCGTACGCTGAGAGACGACATGCGCACCCGTCTCCTCCGCCCGCTCCGGCTCGGCCTCCCGGCCGCCGCCGTGCTCGCGCTCGCGCTCTCGGGCTGCAGCGACCCGGCCCCGGCCGACCCCGCGCCAGCAGCTCCCACAGCCCCGGCCACCCCCGCCACCGCACCGGCCGGCGGCGGCGTTCAGGTCGGCAGCAGCACCACGGGCAGCGACGGCCTGACGGTGCGCTACCTGGACGGCGAGACGGTCAAGACCGTGCGCGTCGAGGACTTCCCGCGCTGACCGGGACGGTTCAGTCCTCCACGTAGAGGCAGAACGGGTGCCCGTCGGGATCGAGGCAGACGCGGACGTGCTCCTGCGGCTGGAATCCGGCCACCTGCGCCCCGCACTCCTGCGCCCACGTCACGGCCGCGTCGAGGTCGTCCACCTCGACGTCGAGGTGGGCCATCATCGCCACGTCGTCGGGCCCCGCGGGCCAGACCGGCGGCCGGTAGTGCTCCTCGCGCTGGAAGTGCAGCCCCGGGCCGCCGTCCGGGTTCGCCAGGACGACCCACTCCGGCTCGTCCGTCGTCGCCGTGAAGCCGAGCAGCCGCGCGTACAACCGGGCCAGCGCCGGCGGGTCGGGCGTGTCCAGGACGAGGCCGCGCAGGTGCAGCCCCGGTCGTGCGTCCGTCACGCGTCCCCCCTCCGCCCGGCGTCCCGGTGACCCCGCGGTCCGTGCCGGCGATGCTGCCAGACTCGCGTCCGTGGAGGACACGGCGCCGGTGTGGGACGGGCCCGCGCTGGTCGTCCTCGCGGGCGCGGCGGGGTCGGGCAAGTCGACCTGGGCCGCGCAGCGCTACCGGGCCAGCGAGGTCGCCTCGTCCGACGCTCTGCGGGCCGCGGTCGGGAGCGGCCCCTACGACCTCGACGCGACCGACGACGCCTTCGCCCTGCTCGACCAGGTCGTCGCGGCGCGGCTGCGGCGCGGGCTGACCGTCGTCGTCGACACCCTCGGGCTCGACCCGCGGCGCCGGGCCCACCACCTCGCCCTCGCCCGGGCCGCCGACCTCCCGGCCGTCCTCGTCGTCCTCGACACCGCCCCCGCGCTATGCCGCGCGCGGAACAGCGCCCGCGACCGCCCGGTCCCCGCCCGCGTGGTCACCGAGCAGCTGCGCCGCGTTTGGGGGCTCGTCGACGCCCACGACCCGGAGCGCTGGCGGCCGGCCGACGAGGCGGCTGAGCACGAGGACTGGGACTCCGTCGTCGTGGTCCGGCAGAGCGACGACCGGACGCCCGCGCCGAACCTCGCCGAGCAGGACCCGGCCTCGTCGCCCACCCACGGCGGCCCGCGGCTCGTGCTGCAGGTGTCCCGCTTCCCGTGGGGCGAGGGCGTCGGGGACCCGACCCGCTGGCTCACCGACCTCGCGAGGGCCGCGGACGCGATCGGGCTCGACGGCATCGCGCTGATGGACCACCTGGTGCAGATCCCCCAGGTCGACCGCGCCTGGGAGCCGATCCCCGAGCCGTACGTCGCCCTCGGCCTGCTGGCCGGGCTCGAGACGCGGCTGCGGCTCGGCACCCTGGTCAGCCCCGTCACCTTCCGGGCTCCCGGGATCGTGGCCAAGGCCGTGGCGACGCTCGACGCGCTGAGCGGCGGCCGCGCCTTCTGCGGGCTCGGCGCCGGGTGGTGGCTGCGCGAGCACCAGACGTTCGGGCTCGACCTGCCCGCCCCCGGGACGCGGATCGGCCAGCTGCAGACGGCGATCGAGACGATGCGCGCGCTGTGGGCCCCGGGCACCAAGGCGTACGCGGGCCGCTACGTCCACCTGCCCGAGACGACCTGCTACCCGCGCCCCGTCGGGCAGGTGCCGGTCATCGTCGGCGGCTCGGGCGACCGGCTGCTGCGCGTCGTGGCCGAGCAGGCCGACGCCTGGAACCTGCCCAGCTCCGACGAGGACCGCCTCGCCCGGCGCCGGGCCGTGCTGCGCGGGCACTGCGCCGAGCTGGGCCGCGACCCCGACGACGTCGAGGTCACCGTCCTCGACGTGCCCGTCCTCGGCACCGACCGCGAGGACGTCGCCCGCCGCGTCGAGCGCCTGCGCGGCCGGGTGCCGGCGACCGCGTACGCCCGGCAGCACCACGCCGGCACCGCCGCCGACCACGCGGCCCGCTACGCCGGGCTGGCCGAGGCCGAGGTGGGCACGGTCTTCGTCGCCCTGCCCGACCTCGTCGACGCCGACGACCTGCGTCGCCTCGAGCCAGTGGTCGCGCGGCTGCGCTGAGTGCCGCGGCCCTCAGCCGAGGCCGAGCAGCGCGTCGGTGCGCGCGTCCGGCTCGCCGCCGTAGAAGGCGTCGAGCACCCGCTGGAAGACCGCCTCCTCCGGCGCGGCCCGGGCGAAGAGCGTCATCGAGGAGCGCAGCTTGAGCGCGTCGATGCCACCCAGGACCGCCTCCGCGCTGCGGTCGGTGTGGTTCAGGAGGGCTGCGGCGCACTCCTTCAGCCGCGGCCCCAGCACCGGGTGGGCCAGGTAGTCGCGGGCCTCGCCGAGCGAGCCGATCGCGTACGCCTGCGCGGTGCTGCTCCGCCCGAGGCCGGCGAGCTGGGGGAAGACGAACCACATCCAGTGCGACGTCTTGCGCCCGGCGCGCAGCTCGCGCAGGGCCGCGGCGTACGTGCCGCCCGCGTCCTGCGCCGCGACGAACCGGTCCAGGTCGGGGCGATCGATATCTGACCTCTGCATCCGAGACCCCCTGCCGCTGGGTACAAACCTCTTGTGACATCCGCGCCCACGTCTGATCCCGCCCGCGCCGACGAGGCGCAGCCCGACCGGTCGCGGTGGCGTGCGCTGGCCGTCGTCATGGCCGCGGGCGCGATGACGCTGCTCGACGTCAGCATCGTGAACGTGGCCCTCCCGACGCTACGGGAGGGACTGCGCGCCGACGACAGCGACGTGCAGTGGATCGTCGCCGGGTACGCCCTCGCCTTCGGCATCGTGCTCGTCCCGATGGGCCGCCTGGGCGACGCGCGCAGCCGCCGGGCGGTGTTCATGGCGGGCGTCGCCCTCTTCACCCTCGCCAGCGCCGCGGCCGGTCTCGCCCCCAACCCGACGACGATCTCCGTCGCCCGGGTGGTGCAGGGCATCGGCGGCGGCATCATCACCCCGCAGGTGTCGGGCTTCATCCAGAACCTCTTCCAGGGCCGGGACCGGGCCAAGGCGTTCTCGATCTTCGGCGCGACCATCGGCCTGTCGACCGCGGCGGGCCCGCTGCTCGGCGGCCTGCTCGTCCAGCTCGGCGGGCCCGACTTCGGCTGGCGCCTGGTCTTCTACGTCAACGTGCCGATCGGCATCGCGGTCGTGCTCCTCGCCCGCAAGCTGCTGCCCGCGAGCGCCCCGACCAAGCGCGGGCAGAGCCTCGACCCCGTCGGCGTCCTGCTCTTCGCCGCCGCCGTGCTGCTCGTGCTGTGGCCCCTCGTCGAGGGCTCCCAGGGCACCCCGCTGTCGAGCCGTCCCTGGTGGCTGCTCGGGATCGCCGCCGTCCTCGGCATCGCGTTCGTGCTCTGGGAGCGCTCGTGGGGCGGTCGCGGCAAGGAGACGCTGATCAACCTGCGTCTGCTCAAGGTGCCCGCGTACGTCTTCGGGCTCAGCCTCGGCACCTTCTACTTCGCCGGCTTCACCGCGATCTTCCTGGTCGTCACGCTCTACCTGCAGGTCGGCCTCGGCTACAGCGCGCTGGAGGCCGGGCTCACCACGACGCCCTTCGCCGTCGCCGGGGCGGTAGCCGCGCTGCTCAGCGGCCGGCTCGTCGAGCGCTTCGGGCGCTGGCTGGCCGTGTTCGGCCTGGTGACCGTGAGCGTCGGCCTGCTGGCCATCGACCTGCTCGTGCCGCACCTGTCCGGGATGGTCGGGCTCAAGCTCGCACCGGCCTTCCTCGTGGCCGGCTTCGGCGGCGGGTTCGTCATCACCCCGAACGTCACGCTGACCCTTGCCGAGGTCGACCCGGCCGAGGCGGGCTCGGGCGGGGGGATGCTGCAGACCGCGCAGCGCGTGGGGTCGGCCATCGGCGTGGCGGTGATCCTGGCGCAGTTCTTCTCGACCCTGGGCAGCACCAGGGGCGACTACGCCGAGGCCCTGTCGGTGTCGCTGCGGACCACCATCGCGGCGGTCGTCGTGGCCCTGCTCTTCGCGCTGGCGGACCTGCTGCGCCGCAACCGCAGGGACCACCACCCCGAACCGCAGCACGCGGCGGAGGAGGCGGTCCCGCGGCACGCGGCCTGACGCCGGAGCCGGGCCGTCGCCGGACCTGTCTCGGGCCCGGGGCCTCCCTGCGCGGCCGCGGCGCCAAGGGAGAGACTGAGGCGTGCCGAACACGCCTGACGCGCCCGAGTCCGAGACCTCGCAGGACCAGCAGCCCGACCCCATCGACGAGCCCACCGCGATCATCCTCTACGGAGGCACCGGTGACCTGGCCAAGCGCATGGTGCTGCCGGCCATCTACGAGCTGTACACCCGCGGCCTGCTGCCCAAGCAGTTCCGGCTGATCGGCAACGGCCGCGGCGACGTCTCGCACGAGGACTTCACCGCCCACATCCACGACGTGCTCACCGAGTTCGCTGAGACGCCGGACGAGGACGAGTTCAAGGGCTTCGCGGCGAACGTGCGCTTCGCCGGCGGCGGCTTCCGCGAGGACAACCCGGGCAGCCTCCTCGGCGTGATCGAGGAGGCCGAGAAGGAGCTCGGGGCGAGCGTGCACCTCGTGCACTACATGGCGATCCCGCCGCAGGCCTTCGAGGCGACGACGAAGGCCGTCAAGGCCCACGACCTCGCCAAGAACGCCAAGGCCGTCTACGAGAAGCCGTACGGCGAGTCGCTCAAGAGCTTCCACGAGCTCGACGACCTGGTGCACTCGGTCTTCGAGGAGGAGCAGGTCTACCGGATCGACCACTTCCTCGGGAAGGAGGCGACCCAGAACCTCTACCTGACCCGCTTCGCCAACCGCCTCTTCGGCGACGTCTGGTGCCGCGACAGCATCGCCCAGGTCCAGATCGACGTCCCCGAGACCCTCGACGTCGCCGACCGCGCCGACTTCTACGACGCGACCGGTGCGATGCTCGACATGCTCGTCACGCACCTCTTCCAGGTCGCGGCCGAGGTCGCCCTGGAGCCGCCGGTCAGCATGGCCGACGAGGACGTGCAGAACGCCCGCGAGTCCGTCATCGCCGCCTTCCGCCCGCTGTCGCCCGACGAGGTCGTGCTCGGCCAGTACCGCGGCTACACCGACATCGACGGCGTGCCCGACGACTCGCAGACCGAGACCTTCGTGGCCGCCAAGCTGTGGGTCGACACCGACCGCTGGCAGGGCGTCCCCTTCCTGCTGCGCACCGGCAAGATGATGGGCACGAGCGCCCAGCGCGTCAGCCTGGTGCTCAAGGCCGCGGAGGGCCCGCTCAAGCACGTGCCCGCCAACGCCAACGCGATCGTCTTCGACCTCAAGGGCAACGGCGCGATCGACGTGCAGCTCACGGTCAAGAAGCCCGGCCCGGACGCCGTGCCGGCAGCCAGCGCCACGTCGCTCAAGCTGCAGAACGTCGCCGACGGCGCCATGGCCCCCTACACCTCGCTGATCCACGACGTCCTCTCGGGCAACCGGATGCTCTTCACGAGCTCGGCCGGGCTGCAGTCGGCCTTCGAGGCGTTCCAGCCGATGCTCACCGACGCGCGGCCGAAGATCGAGATCTACGAGGGCGGCTCCTGGGGCCCGGAGGCCGCCGAGGCGCTCACCGACGGCGTGGGCTGGCTCCTGGAGAAGAAGGTCAGCCCGCCGATCGCCTGATCCGGACCGCCGGGCCGCCACCTCGGCGGCCCGGCGTCCCGCCGGTCGCACCTCCACCCACGACCCCGCGGCGCGCCGTCGGGCGAGCAGCAGAGGAGACGACCGTGGCCGTCACGAACCGCCCGCAGCGACGTCTCGCGATGGTCCGCGACGACCTGCGCGACCGCCTCTGGCCGCTGCCGACCTTCGCGGTCGCGCTGGCCCTGGTGGGCGCGGTGGCGCTCACCGGGCTCGACGGCGCGGTCGACGCGGACCTGCCGCCAGCCTTCCGCAGCTGGGTCTTCGGCGGCGACGCCGACGCGGCCCGGTCGCTGCTGAGCTCGATCGCGACCGCCGTCATGACGGTGACGTCGTTGACCTTCTCGCTCACGGTCGTCACGCTCCAGCTGGCGAGCAGCCAGTACTCGCCCCGGCTCCTGCGGACCTTCACCCAGGCGCCGTACGTGCAGCGCACGCTCGCGCTCTTCCTCAGCACCTTCGTCTTCACGTTGGCCGTGATGCGCAGCGTCCGGTCGGCCGACGACGGTGCGGGCGACGACTTCGTCCCCCGCATCGCGGTGACCCTCGCCTTCGCCTTCACCGTGGCGAGCGTGGTCACGCTGGTGGTGTTCCTCGCGCGCCTGGCCGAGAGCATCCGACCCGAGTCGATCCTGCGAACGGTCCACGACGAGGCCGTGGCCACGGCACGGCGGACCCTGAAGGGCGCCACCACGCTGGCGGAGCACCACGTGGCGCCCCGAGCCGGGGCGGTGCCGCTGCGGGCTCCCCGGTCGGGCTTCCTGGTGACGGTCGAGGTCGACGCCCTCGTACGCCGCGCGCAGGAGCACGACGCGGTCGTCCTGCTGAGCTCCGCCGTCGGCAGCTCGGTGGTCGGCGGCACGACCATCGGGCACGCCTGGTCGCACGACCCGGACCGCCTCCTGCCCACCGAGGCACGCGAGGCGCTGCAAGAGGCGGTGGACGAGGCGGTGGAGGTCGGCCGCGAGCGCACCTCCGTCGACGACGTGACCTTCGGGCTGCAGCAGATCACCGACGTGGCCCTGAAGGCCCTGTCCCCCGGCGTGAACGACCCGACGACCGCCGTGCACGCACTCGGGCGCAGCGCCGCGGTCGTGGCCGTGCTCGCCACGCTGCCCCTCGGGGACGTGGTCCTCGACGACGAGGCCGGCGTGCGGCGCGTGGTGCTGCACCAGCCGGACCTCCCCGACGTGCTGCGCCAGGCCGTCGGCCACCCCCTCCACTACGGCCTGAGCGACACCCAGGTGACGTCGCGGCTCTACCAGCTGCTCGGTGAGGTCGCCGAGGTCTGCGGCACCGCGACCGACCGCCGTGCGGTCCGCGCCCAGCTCGACGCGGTGGTCGAGGCCGACCGGGCCCAGGACCGCTCGCGCGCCGACCGCGCGCACCTCGCCGGTGTCGCGCGGCAGGCGTACGCCGCCCTGGACGGACCGCTGCGGGACCGCTGAACCGCCGCGCCCGCTGACCCGTCGCGCCCGCGGGGCGGCACGCGCGGCAGGCACGGCTCAGGGCAGCTGGTGCAGGGCCAGCGGCAGGACCTGGGTGGCCCCGGCGTCGGCGAGCAGCGCCCCGGCCACGGTGAGCGTCCAGCGGCTGCGGATGGTGTCGTCGACCAGCAGCACGGGCCCGTCGAAGGACACCTCGGGCCGCAGCCGCGTCCGCACCAGCAGGTCGCGCACGCGCGTGGCCGAGCTCGCGTCGACGCTCGGCGGCGGGCCGCCGACCTCGAGGGCGTCGACCAGCGGCAGGCGCCCGACCCGCGCGAGGTGCTCGGCCACCGAGGTGACGAGCCGCGGGAAGCGGCGCGAGGGCATGGCCACCACCGCCACGGGCCGGTCCCAGCTCTTCGACCAGCGCTTCAGCACCTCGACCGCGCCCTCGAGCACGGCCGGCGGCGCGGCCTGGTCCTGCTGCCACAGCCGCGCCAGCTCGGTGCTCCAGGCCGGGTCGTCGGCGAAGGCCAGCGCACGACCGGGCTGGAGGAAGCCGATCCGGCCCTTGCGCTCGACCCCGCTGGGCCAGAGCTTGCGCGGCTCGACCACGACGTCCTGCCCGCGGAAGAAGGCGCGGGCCGCGGCGACCGTCTCCTCCGACGGCCGTGCTCCCGGCGCGGGCAGCCGTCCGGTGCACACCGAGCAGCGGCCGCAGCGGTGGGGGTCGGGGTCGTCGAGCGCCTGCTGCAGGAACTGCATGAGGCAGCCCTCGCCGTGGGCGTACGAACGCATCAGGTCGGCCTCGGCGGCCCGGACCTGGCGCAGCGACGTCCACTTGGCGTCGTCGTAGTACCAGGGCCTGCCCGTCGACACCCAGCCGCCGGCGCGGCGCTCGACCGCCTCGTCCACCGCGAGGATCTTGAGCAGCCCCTCGAGGCGGCCGCGCCGCATCCCGGTCGCCGACTCGATCGTCGGGAGCGACTGCGGCTCGGCGTTCAGGACGTCGAGCACCCGCTCGACCTGCTGCTCGTCGGGGATCCCGGCCGTCGCGAAGTAGTCCCAGATCCGCTCGTCGGACTCGGCCGGCACGAGCACGGCCACGGCGTCGTCGAGGGCACGGCCCGCGCGCCCGACCTGCTGGTAGTAGGCGACGGGCGAGCTCGGCGAGCCGAGGTGGATGCAGAAGGCGAGGTCGGGCTTGTCGTAGCCCATCCCCAGCGCCGACGTCGCCACGAGCGCCTTGACCTTGTTGTCGCGGAGCCGGTCCTCCAGCTCCTCGCGGTTCTCGGTCTGGCCCGAGTACGCCGCCACGTCGAGCCCCTGCTCGGTGAGGAACGACGTGACCCGCTGCGTCTCGGCGACGGTCAGGACATAGACGATCCCGGAACCGGGCATGGAGCGCAGCGCCTCGGCGACCCAGGCGTACCGCTCGAGGACCGACATGCTCGGCACGACGGCGAGGGTCAGCGACGCCCGGGCCAGCGAACCGCGCAGGGTCACCGTGTCGTCACCGAGCTGCGTGGCGACGTCGGCGGTGACCCGCTCGTTGGCGGTCGCCGTGGTGGCCAGGACCGGTGTGCCGGGAGCGAGGCCGAGCATGCTGCGGGTCAGCCGCTGGTAGTCGGGGCGGAAGTCGAAGCCCCAGTCCGAGACGCAGTGCGCCTCGTCGATCACCAGCAGGCCCACCGTGTGCAGCAGGTCGGGCAGCTGGGCGGCGAAGGCCGGGTTGGCCAGGCGCTCCGGGGAGATCAGCAGCACGTCGATCGTGCCGTCGCGGACGTCGGTGAGCACCTGCGACCAGGCGTCGAGGTTGGTGGAATTGATCGTCGCGGCCCTGAGGCCGGCGCGCTCGGCCGCGGCGATCTGGTCGCGCATCAGGGCCAGCAGCGGCGAGACGACGAGCGTCGGTCCTGCGCCCTGCTCGCGCAGCGCGGCGGTGGCGGCCCAGTAGACCGCCGACTTGCCCCACCCGGTGGCCTGCACGACGAGGACCCGCCGGTGGTGCTCGACGAGTTCCTCGACCGCCCGCACCTGGTCGGCGCGTGGTCGTGCGTCCGGTCCCGCCATCGCTGCGATCACGCGCTCGAGGACGGAGGCGGCGGTGCTGGTCGTCCGGTCCGTGGTCATCGTGCTCATGCTGTCACTGTCGTCGTCGGGACCCGGATGTGCCGCTCGACGCGTACGCTGTGGACGACGAGCGGCGCACCGGGCTCGTCCTGTGGACGACCGGCACGCCTTCGGCCCAGGACCTGCGGCCCGTGGACACGCTCCGACCTGTGAACTCACCGTGAATCCGGGCGCGGAGGCGTCCGGAACGCCCGCGCGGGGCAAACAAGATTCATGACCCCCATCAGCGACAGCGACGGCCAGGCCAAGGTCGCCGACCTCACCTCCGACATCAAGTTCGCGATGCTCACCACCGTCGACGCCGACGGCGAGCTCGTGAGCCGCCCGATGCAGCACCAGGAGGTGGAGGGCGACGGCGACCTGTGGTTCTTCTCCTCCCGCGACTCCCGCAAGGTCTCCCACGTCCGGGCCAACCCGCACGTCGCCGTGACGCTGGCCTCGACGAGCACCTGGGTCTCGATCAACGGCTCCGCCGAGGTGGTCGAGGACGTGCAGAAGGCCAAGGACCTCTGGTCCGCCGGCATGGAGGCCTGGTTCCCGCAGGGCCCCGAGGACGACTCGATCGTCCTGATCAAGGTCAGCGGCGAGACCGCCGAGTACTGGGACACCCCCGGCGGCCGGGTCGCCACGGTGATGAGCCTGGTCAAGGCCAAGGTCACCGGCGAGCGCTACTCCGGCGGGGACAACGCGAAGGTCGAGCTGGGGGCGGACAGCTGACCACGCAGGCCGAGCGGGCCGACCAGCCCGAGCCGGCTGCGCAGGGGGATCCGGGGCTCTTCGGCCCCGGGTCGGTCACCTGGCGCATCCACGGCGACCAGTCGATGGCCCTCGCGGGCTTCCGTGCGCTGTCCCTGCAGGCCGTCCACCCGCTCGTCATGGCGGGCTTCGACGACAACACCGTGTGGTTCGAGGACATGTGGGGCCGGCTGCAGCGCACCGGTGAGTGGGTCGGAACCGTCACCTACGGCACCACCCGCGAGGCCGAGCGGGCGGGCAAGATCCTGCGAAGCGTCCACGCGGCCCTGCCGCCGGGCGTCGAGCCGGAGACGGGGCTCGCGTACAAGGTCGACGACCCCGCGCTCCTCACCTGGGTCCACGTGACCGAGGCCGAGTCGTTCCTGTCGACCTACCGCCGCTGCGGCGGCGTCCTGCGTCCCGGCGACGGCGACCGCTACGTCGACGAGATGCGGGAGAGCGCCCGCCTCGTGGGCATCGACCCGAGCACGGTCCCGGCCAGCGAGGCCGACGTCGAGGACTACTACGCCGACGTCCGGCCCCAGCTGCACGTCACCGAGGTGGCCCGGCGCAACACGCTGAAGTTCATGCGTCCGCAGATGCCGCGCTGGGTGCGGGTGACGACGCCGGCCCGCCCGGCCTGGGCCGGGCTGGTGGGGCTCGGCATCGCCATGCTCCCGCCGTGGGCCCGCCGCCTCTACGGCCTGCCCGCGCTGCCCGGCTCCGACGCACTGGCGACCCTCAACGGGTTCGCGCTGCGCCGCGTCCTCGGAACCCTCCCCCTCGTCGTCTCCGGCAACCCGATGTACGGCGCGGCGCTGCGGCGGACCCGGGGGCTACGGGCGGCCTGACGCCGCCGTCCGCCCTCACGCGAGGGTCGGCAGCAGTGCGTCCCACGCCAGGTCTGCGGCGCCGACGACCGGGCCGTCCTCGCCGAGGGCGGCGGGCACCAGCGGCGGCGGGCTGCTGCGCCGGTAGGCCATGAGCCCGCCCGCGTACGCCTCGTGCAGCGCGTCCGGCGCGGCGCGCAGCAGGTCGGCGGCCAGACCGCCAAGAGTGACGACGTCGGCGTCGAGACCGTTGACCAGCCCGGCCGCCCCACGCCCGAGGGCCGCGGCGACGACGAGCACGGCGTCGTGCTCCTGGCGGTCCACAGGCTCTCGTCCCAGCAGCTCCCGGCCGAACGCGACCGGGTCCGCCGGCACCGGCCGACCCAGCAGGCGGGCCAGCGCCGAGCCGTCGACCGCGGTGCCCCAGCAGCCGCGCGCCCCGCAGGGGCACAGCACCCCGGGGTCGCCCAGCGGCATGTGACCGAACTCCCCCGCCGCACCCGTCGCCCCCGTCAGCGGGACGCCGTGGTCGACGACGGCACCGCCGAGGCCCGACTCCACCCGCAGGTGCAGCACCACCGCGGCGTCCGCGGCCGCGCCACGCCGCGACTCCGCGGCCGCGGCCAGGGTCGCGTCGTTGCCGGCCACCAGCAGCGGTGCGTCCGGCCACACCGCGCGCAGGTCGACGCCGTCCCAGCCGAGCGGCGACGAGGTCACCCGGAGCGCGCGCGACACCGTCCCCGGCACCGCCACGCCGAGGGCCCGTACGCGCTGGCGGTGCCGCGCGCGGAGCGCGGTGACGGCCTCCGACAGCGCGGCCGACACCGACCCCCAGCCCGGGTCGTCGAGCGGGCCCCGGGCCTGGTCGACCACGCCGGCCCCGAGCTCGACGACGTCCACGCGCCAGGACGCGTTCGTGACCTCCGCGGCGAGGACGAGCGGGCCCCCCGGGTGCGCGGTCAGGGCGGTCGTGGGCCTCCCGCGAGAACCGCTCGGCGGGGCCGCGGTCTCGCTCAGCAGGGAGGCCTCGACGAGCCTGGCCACGAGCTCGGTGGACGCCCCGGTGCCGATGCCGACCACCTTCGCCGCTGCGGAGCGCGTCACACCGGGGCGGCCGTGGACGACGGCGAGCAGGTCGGTCGCACGGGTCGCCACGGTCCGCCCTTCCTTTTGCTCTAATTCAGAGTCTATTGTGCAGGAGTGCCTGCACCCACCCTCGCAGAGCGGCGACGCCGCGTCCTCCCGCGCACCGAAGCCACTCCCGACCACGGGCGGGCGTAGACGTGAGCGTCCTCCTGGCCGCCGCCCTGGTCCTCGCCTTCGGGACCTGGATCCCGCTCGCCCAGCTTCACCCGGGCGTGCCCGACCGCACCCGCCTCCTGCACGTCGCGGTGGGCAACGCCGCCTTCGCGGGCGTCGCGTTCCTGGTCGCCGGCGGGAGCGGCCTCTCCTTCGGCTGGCGCGGCTTCTGGCTCCCGCTGCTCGGCGGCGTGGTGTGGGCCGCCGGCAACTACTGCGTCTTCCGCGCCTCCGCCACCATCGGGCTCGCCCGCGCCGCGGGCACCTGGACCCCGCTGAACATCGTGGTGGCCTTCGCCTGGGGCGCGCTCCTCTTCGGCGAGCTCGACGGCTTCACCCCCGGCCGCCTCGGGCTGCTCGGGCTCGCCTTCGTCGCCGTGGTGATCGGGGTGCTCCTGATCTCGGGCTCGCAGGCGCGCATCGTCGGGGCGACCGGCCCGGGCCCGCGCGCCGCCCGGCTCCGGTCGCCCGGCCTGCTGTGGGCCGTGGCGGCGGGCGTGCTCTGGGGGAGCTACTTCATCCCGGCCCAGTGGGCAGCGACGTCGGCGCAGGCGAGCAACCTGCCCCTCGCGCTGGGCATCCTCCTCGGCGCGCTCGTGCTGGCCCTCACGGCGCGGGCGCCCGTGCGCCTCGCGCCGAGGGTCGCCGCCACGCAGGTCGGCGCGGGGGTGGTCTTCGGCGTCGGCAACCTGCTGCTGCTGGCCCTGGTCGCCCGGGTCGGCACGGGGACGGGCTTCACGATCGCGCAGCTCAGCCTCGCGGTGAACGCCGCGATCGGCATCTGGGTGTTCCGCGTCCCCCGCCCCGGCACAAGCCAGGCCCGGCGGGTCCTCGCCGGGATCGCGGTGGCCGGGGTCGGCGGCGCCGTCATCGCCGCGATGCGGTGAGCCTCGCTGAGACACGGCCCACCGCGGCCGCCACGAAGCCGGGATCTAGCCCCCGGCGACCGCCGGGATGATCGAGACCTTGGCGCCGTCGGCGACCTCGGCCTCGAGCCCGCCGACGAACCGCACGTCGTCGTCCCCGACGTAGACGTTCACGAACCGGCGCAGCTTGCCCTCGCCGTCGACGATGCGGTCCTTGATGCCGGGGTAGTCGGCGTCGAGGGACTCCAGCACGTGGGCCACGGTGTGGCCGCTGGCCTCGACCTCGTTCTGCCCGCCGGTGAAGGTGCGCAGGATGGTGGGGATGCGGACGTGGGCGCTCATGCGCTGTAGCTCCTCCAGAAGTCGGTGAACGCCTCGTAGCGCGGCGGGATCGTCGTCTTGGGCCCGACGTGCGAGGACACGGCGTCGAGGGTCTTGAGCCCGTCCCCGGAGTTGATGAACACGGTCTCCGCGTCCGGGTCGAGGTCGCCCTCGGCGAGCAGGCGGGCCGTCACGCCGAGGGTCACGCCGCCGGCGGTCTCGCCGAAGATGCCCTCGGTGCGGGCCAGCCGCACGATGTTGCGCACGACGGTCTCGTCGTCGACGTCGGCGATGCGACCGCCGGTGCGGCGCACCACGTCGAGCACGTACGGCCCGTCGGCCGGGTTGCCGATGGCCAGCGACTTGGCGATCGTGTCGGGCCGCACGGGCGCGACCACGTCCTGGCCGGCCTCGTACGCCTGCACGACCGGCGAGCAGCCCGTCGCCTGCGCGCCGAAGACCTTGACCGGCTTGTCCTCGACCAGCCCGAGCTTGACCAGCTCGCCGAAGCCCTTGTCGATCTTGGTCAGCTGCGAGCCCGAGGCGACCGGCACGACGACCTGGTCGGGCAGGCGCCAGCCGAGCTGCTCGGCGATCTCGAAGGCCAGCGTCTTGGAGCCCTCGGCGTAGTAGGGGCGGACGTTGACGTTGACGAACGCCCAGCCCTCCTCCTCGCCGGCGATCTCGCTCGCGAGCTTGTTCACGTCGTCGTAGTTGCCGTCGATCGCGATCAGGGTCGTGTCGTAGACCGCGGAGGCGATGATCTTCTGCTGCTCGAGGTTGGACGGGACCATCACCACCGAGCGGATGCCGGCGCGGGCCGCGGCGGCGGCCACCGCGTTGGCCAGGTTGCCCGTCGAGGGACAGGCCAGCACGGTCAGGCCGAGCTCGCGGGCCGCCGAGAGGGCGACGGCGACGACGCGGTCCTTGAAGGAGTGCGTCGGGTTGCCGGAGTCGTCCTTGACCCAGAGCTTGCGCACGCCGAGGTCGGCGGCGAGGTTGCCCGCGTCGACGAGGCGGGTGAAACCGGGGTCGGTCGAGCGGAAGGTGGAGATGTCGGAGGGCACCGGCAGCAGCGGCGCGTAGCGCCAGATGCTCTTCGGGCCGGCCTCGATCTGCTCGCGGGTGACCCGCGGGAAGTCGTAGCCGACCTCCAGGGGGCCGAAGCACTCCATGCACGCGTAGAAGGGGCCGAGCGGGGACTTCTCCCCGCAGGCCCGGCACACGAGGTGGGTGGCGTTGCCGAAGGCACCTTCACGGACGCCGGCGGGCGGGGGTACCTGGGTGTCGAGCACCGCGGTCATGACGATTCGTCCTCACGCATCATCTGTCCTCAGGCGACTTTCGCCTGAAGCCGGAAGTGGCACCGTGTCTGGCTGTCAGCCGGTTGCCGGGGAGTCACAGGGCCGGTCCCTCGTCCCCCTCTGGATGAACGTGGACAACTCTAGGACGACCGGCCCGAGGAACCGGAGCCCGGTCACGTTCTGGTCCGCATGCCGGACTCGCTGATCAGACTGTGAGACGCGACCCGTGATCTACGCTCGACGCATGCCGCAGGAGGGTGCCGGTCAGGTTGCGGGGGTGCCGCTGACCCCGGCCCAGCGCCGCCGCCGCCGGGCCAACCGCCTGAACCTCTCCACCCCGGCCGGCCTGCTCGTCGCGCGTCTCGGTAGCGCCCGCCGACGCCCGGGGCCGTACGGGCTGGTGCTGGCCGAGGGCTACCGGTTGCGCTTCCCGGTCGCCGGCGCCTTCACCGTCGGCGACGTGGTCATCACCGCCCACTCCTTCGACGCCCTGCTCGCCCGCACGCCCGACCTGCTGGTCCACGAGGAGCTCCACGCCCGCCAGTACGCCCGCTGCCTCGGCCTGCCCTACCTCGGCATCTACGTCCTCGCGATGGGCTGGTCGGTGCTGCGCACCGGCGACCGCGCCTCGGGCAACGTCTTCGAGCGCCGCGCAGGGCTGGTCGCGGGCGGCTACGTCGAGCGACCCGTCCGGTCGCTGCGCCGGCGCCGAGGGGGTCGAGGACGCGCCGGATGAGCGCGGCCCAGCGAAGTTGACCCCTCACCCCGCATCCTTGAGACCTTCCCCGGGGCGCCCGCGCCCCGCCCGTGCGCAAGGAGTCCCCTCGATGGTGCCCAGGTCCCGCGTCCCCCGGCTGTCAGCGCTGGCGCTGTCGACGGCGCTGGCCGCGTCCGGGATCCTCACCGCCTGCAGCGCGCAGGACGACCAGGTCACCGAGGACGTCTACTGCGCCGACGCCGACGGCAAGGTGGTCGACGAGTCGCGCTGCGACGACGGCTACCGCGGCGGCTTCCCCGGCTTCATCTGGATCGGCGGCTTCGGGGGCGGGCGAGGCCTCGGCTACCAGCTGCCGGTCAGCCAGCGCACCTCGGTCGTCCCCTACAACGACCCGGTCGCCCGCGAGCGCGCCGGGCTGCCGCGGACAGGGCGCGTCACCGGCTCCGGCGGCCTCGGCGGCACCGTGACCCGCTCCCGCTCGGCCTCCGGCAACCCGGGCGGCACCAAGGCCGGGACGTCCAAGGGCGGCGGCTTCGGCGGCTCCCAGGGCGGGACCGGGAGCTAGGTCTCCTCCGATGGAACGCCGACCCACCGGCAAGACCCGGGACAACTGGCCCCAGCTCGTCGCCGACCAGGGACTGACCTACTGGCAGACGCAGCTGCCCGACGGCCGCACCCGCTCCTACTGGAGCGAGGCCGCGCACTACGCGTTCTCGGCCGCCGAGGTCGAGCAGATGCACGCCGACGCGACGACGCTCTTCGAGATGTGCGTGAGCGCCGGTGACTGGA
>Ga0325401_1000790_pt1 | contig 24590 bp, 22 predicted proteins | sample PopdelMetagenome_FD_205666 | JGI IMG/M metagenome (GOLD analysis project Ga0325401, IMG submission 205666) | Populus deltoides microbial communities from Bellville, Georgia, United States - Xylem-PdKOR-R2 | ecosystem: Host-associated > Plants > Phyllosphere > Stem > Wood/Secondary xylem | place...
GCCGCGTTACCACCACCGTGTCATCGTCGCGTAGCTGCTCGATCATCTTGGTCAGCTCGGGTCGGTCACGCTTTGCGCCCGACACCTTCTCCTCGAACGTCCGCTTGCATCCGGCCTCCTTCAACGCGGCGCGTTGGAGCCGAAGGTCCTGGTCGTCGGTGGACACACGGGCGTAGCCGATCAGCATGTCGCAAAACCGTATCAGAACAACAGCATTATGCAACAAACTTTTGCGACACCAGCACACGAGACAACACGAGCGTCGGGGTGCTGTCGCAGAACTTAGTATTTCTGCGACAGGTTGTTCCAAAAGCATCCGCTCAGCACACCGCTTGCACGGACGCTATGAACCCGCGCATGCTGTGCGTGCCTATGTTTATAATGCTTCATTTTCCATTCGTGGACCTGCGCGGCATCGACGAGAGTCGCCTTGGCCGTTCGCCGCGGCCCGACTGGCGTTCCGATGATCCGGGCCAGTGCTTCGTCCGAGGTTTCGGGGGCATGTCCGCGCGTAACGCCAAGGCCTTTGGCCTTGTGGGCGAGCGCGCGTATGTCGAGTTTGAGCACGCGCTCGCCTTTCCGGTGCCGGGCGCCCACCGACAGGAGGGCTGGTCGCATGGTGTCCCGTTGCGCGTCTGGTTCCGCCGTCTCTACTTCGATGGCGACATCGCCGGCCGCTTCGAGATCGGTTTTAACACGGACGCAAAACACGAGATCGAGATCACCACTGGCTATTGGCCGCCCTACGACCTTTCATCCTTGGCGCGTTCAGTGTGCGACATCCCGGTGGAGGTCCGCTCCAGCGACGGCTCTGTTGTGGCGTCCTCCCTCGAACGCTGCGGGGAAGCTCTGGGGCTTGCTTACCTAGTTTCGACCACGCTTAACTCGGAACGTGCGAAGCATCCAGCAGCCGAAATCATGGGCTCGGCTTTTAAGGTGGGATCGCCGGCGGTGCACGTACGTGCGAGGCCTGACACACCAATCGCATTGCCTGCCGATCGGCGAGACATCGTCGAGAGCGGTGACAGCGGCCACATGTTCCTAACTTCTGTCGCGAAGGCGCAGCGTCGGAACACCATGACCGTGCAGGTTTCGTGCTCAGCGGGCGCAGAGACTGCCGAGGAGCGGGCCCGGCGAGTGCTGTTCACCCATCTTAACTCCGTGCTGCACGCCAGCGACTTCCTGGCGGCCACTATGGACGCAAAGGCTATCGCCCGCCACCGGCTCGGGCTCAAGGAGTTGACGTCTCGTGCCATCGAGCGGTTCGGCAAGCTGGAGGTGACGGCGCCGAAGACGGATGATGAGGATGCGTTCGCTAAGGCATTGCGCCTGTTTGCCGAAGAGCATGCCGGGCGCGTGGATGGCATTGTGGCCAAGCTAGATGCGCTTGCCAAGGATGCGGCGGCACCCGGAAGACTTGAACGGATCGGAGGGTGGAGCAAGGGCTGGACAGAGTTCTTCGCCGATTCTGCCATCAAAGCCTCCGTGAAGGCGATGATGGCGGCGAAATAAGGTTGGGCAGCACCGAATGCTCAGCCCGTCTAGCTCGGGTGGGGAGCGTTCCCCTAAACTCGTGATGCCCGTATACAACGACGGGCATTCTGATGCAAGCTTTGCGTCGTAGCCTGTTAGCGGACATTATCAGACCCAGCGCGCGCACCTTTCCTGGGCTTCGGCGCTGGACTTGGCTGAAAACGGTGTCCCAACATCAGCGTCCCAAGCTTTGGCCCTTTGCCGGGCGTCTATAGCCTGATCGTAAGTTTCATATGGGCCCTGAGCTATCCAAGCTCCAGGTGGCCTTGGATAGCTCTGCCGAAAGCAAAAGTAGAACTTTGCGTCGTCCATAACGGCCGCCTTGATGCAAACCAGACCTTATCTATAGATGAAATCATCTTATTCAAGAAGGGAATTAGCTAACGATTTATAGCCTCTATAACGTTTATCAGATCTGAAGCGGTGTGATTCTCAAAGCTATTGCCTTGAAAATTCACAGTCCCAGTGTTGAAGACATTCATTACCAACCCACAAGGGAAATCGAACTTTGTCTGTAGGGCTGTCGGGTGTGACTCCGTTGCATCAGGATGCTTCTTATGTACGAAGTCGATCAGCATAGCGGTGTCGTTGCATTTTAAGGGCATCGTGCCTCCCCCGAAGCAGCTTGTAGCTTCAGCAAGCTGCGATACCGGTTCAATCCAGGCAAGCGAAATGATTCGGAACTGGTTGGCGCGGTACAATGTGCATAACGGCCGTTTGATAAACGCGGCTTAGTAGCTTAGCGGCTTAGTAGCTTATTCGCTCAATCGCTAGGGTTGATGGCGCGTCTCGTGGGACTGCGCCATCTCCGCTGCCTTTGCCCCCTGCCCTTCCGCATGCGCGTCAGAGTGCTGGCTGCATCCATGGTTGGAGACAGAGAGGGCTTTGCTGCATGGGGACCATGGGCTGATGTGTTACGATCCGCATGGCGATAAAGGCAGTGCGCCAGATGATAATGACTAAGCGACTAAGCGTATTTACGACTAAGCCGATAAGCGGTACGAGTCGCTTAACCGCTTAGTGGGAGTAGCAGTCATGCAGGTATGGGCCGTGATCGCGCAGAAGGGCGGTCAATCCAAGACAACCCTCTCCACCGGCTTCGCCGTCGAAGCAGCGCGCGAGGGGGCGTCCGTCGTGATTCTTGATGCCGACGATCGGCAGGGATCGGCGCTCTACTGGTCCGAGCGCCGCGACGATGACGACGTGATGGTGAAGGACAGCAGCGTCGCCGGCCTGCCGCTCCACGTCTCGCGTGGGCGCAGCAGCGGCAAGATCGACCTCATCATCATCGACACGCCGGCAAACTCGAAGGACATTGCCATGCTCGCGGCCGAGCAGGCGGACTTCGTCATCATCCCGGTCGCGCCGCGCGGCCTTGATGTTCATTCGGTGCTACAGACGGTCAAGCAGGTGCAGCAGGCGGGCACGCCATTCGCCGTCATCCTCACGCAGGTTCCGCATCAGGGCGGGGAGGGGCAGGAGGCGAGCGCCGGCTTTGCGGCCAAAGGCGTGACGCTGTTCGACAGCCGGCTCCACTATCGCAAGGACTTCTACAAGGCGACGCCGCTGGGGCGCACCGCGTCCGAGACGGAGCCCGACAGCAAGGCGGCGGCCGAGCTGCGCGCCAGCTATGCGGAGGCTAAGCGACTAAGCGGCTTTGCGACTAAGCCAGTAAGCGAGGCTGCATAATGGCGCGCAAGCCTTCCGCGCTCGCCGGCATCTTCGATGACGAGCCCACAGAGCCGGCACCAGCTCCCGTCGCTGATACCGCGCCCGAGCCGCGCTCGGTTGCGTCCCCACGTCGATCACGACGGCCGGCCGACGCGCCGGTGCCGGCCACACCGACGCGCCGTAGCAGCCATCCAGGCAAGAAGCCGGTGCTGATCCACATTCCCGAGGACATGCACCGCGCTTTGCGGCAGCTCAGCGTCGAGGAGGGCGGGGAGCCGCTTACCGTCATCACCGAACGGCTGCTCCGCCAGTATCTCGTCAAGCGAGGCCACACCAGGTTCGCGCCATGAGCAAGCGTCGCGACCCCAATCCCGAGTTCGACCTGTTCATCCCGGCGCTGGGCGACCTTCCGCTTCGCGACCAGCGTGAGGTCATGGAGCGGCCGTTCTTCTCGCTCCAGAAGCGCAAGCGCCTGAAGCCGATCGAATACAAAAGCCCGGACGGTGAAGCCTGGGTGCGCGTGCAGGCGATCCCCGACTACGGCATGGCGACGATATGGGACGCCGATATCCTGATATGGGCGGCATCCACGCTCAACCGGATGAAGCAGCAGGGGCTCAACGACCTGCCCCGCACGCTGACGACGACGCCCTACGACCTGTTACGCGCGATCAAGCGCAGCACCGGCGGCCGGGACTATCAGGAGCTGCAAGCCGCGTTGCTTCGGCTTCAGACCACCAGCATCACGACCTCGATCCGTGCGACCAAGCGTCGGCAGAAGGCCGGCTTCAACTGGCTGGATAGCTGGACGTTCGACACCGACGCCGACACCGAACAGCCCCGCGGCATGACGCTGACCCTCTCCGATTGGGTCTACGAGGGGATCGTCAACGAGAAGTCGTTGCTGACCATGCACCCCGACTATTTCCTCCTGTCGGGCGGGCTGGAGCGCGCGCTGTATCGCATCGGCCGCAAGCACGTCGGATCGCAGCAGGGTGGGTGGGTGTGCCGCGTCGAGCTGCTCCGCGACAAGACCGGCAGCGACGCCCAGCCCAAGGAGTTCAACCGGATGCTGCGCCGCGTGATCGAGGCCGACCAGCTTCCCGATTATGCGATGCAAATGACGGAGACGGCCGACAGGAGTCCCGCGGTGCTGTTCAGGCGACGTGGCGAAGCCGAGGCACTGGCGCTCGCCGAACGGATGAGGGCCGAGGAAGAGCGACGCGCGCGCTTCGACGCCGATCGCCAGCGCACCGAGGACGTAGACGCCCGTATGGACCAGCTCGCCGGGCGACGCTGACTATCGGGGTTTCACCCACCGGAGCGCATACTATCGGGGTTTCACCCACCGGTACGAGTCGACCAGCCGGGAATATGCAGCACCCGACAACGCCGGCGGGATCATCCGCTTGTGGATAACCAGCCTAGATCGTCGCTTTTCGGGATCGGAGGTTCGGGGTTTCACCCACTTTCCTGTCGGGGGATCACCCACCGCGCTATCGGGGTTTCACCCACCGAATCACGGGGTTTCACCCACCGTGCCCTCTAGCAGGACATTGAAATCACAACGAAGATTCCGCTTCGCGGAGGGCTTAACCTTCTTAACGATTCCTATTTAACAGAATCTCTTAACCCGCTGACGGGGATCGCGCTGGCAGGACACATACATGCGGAATTGCCCCCTACGGGGCCAATGCACCTTTGTTGCGTGCCGGCTTCGCCGTCACCGGGGCGGCCTACGGCCGCAAGGCTTCCCGGGAAGCCAAGCCGATCCGGCGGTGTGTGCCTGCGCCGCCGTGCGGGTGGTGAGGGCAGGGTGAGGGGATACCCCGAAGCTCACCGCTCGGGTCGGCCGACCGAGAGGTTGACTGGTAGGACGCAGTTGATGCCGGCGAAAGTCACGAACCCGGTGCGCTCGGGCAGGGTGCGGATATCGGTCGCGAGCTGGACGGGCGAGCGGGCATATTGGCTGGAGAACGAGGTGTTCTCGCCGGTGGACGTGCGGTTCTGCGGCTGGCGGCTGCGGCTCGTGGCGGTCTGGGTGCGGGTTTCCTCATATTCCGCCTCGCCCAGCTCGCGCGCCACTCGTTCGGCAAGATCGATTTCGGTGCAGCGCAGGAACAATCGGTTGGAAAAGTTGCCGAACAGCGTCTGGGCGGTCTCGCGACCGTAGCGCTCGACGAGCTGGCTCAGATTCTGGATCGCACCGACCACCGCGACGTTGCTCTTGCGTAGCCGGGTGACGGCTTCCTTCAACCCGCCGATCGTCCCGATCGAGTCCAGCTCGTCGATGATGATCCAGGTCCGGTGGGTGCTTGCCTGCTCGGCGCGTTCCAGGCCGGCGAGGACGAGCATGTCGATCCAGGCGGCGATCGCCGGACCCTGCGTGCCCTTCTCCATGTCGCGATAGGGCAGCCACAGCCAGCGCTGATCGTCGCCGGTCATGTAGCGGCGCAGCGAGAAGTCCCCCGACGTGCCGTATTTCCAGCTCGCCAGCTTCTCCCCGAGGTTGTTGCGGACGCTGACCAGGTAGCGGTCGCCGCCCTCGGCGAGCAGGGAGGCCGCGGGCGTGCCTTCCAGGACCGGGGCGAGGGCGGCAGTATCCCAGGCGGTGGCGATGGTCAGCAGCTCGCGGTTCGTCGTCTCCGTGCCGACCTGCTCGCAGATCGCGGTGAGGAAGGCCTGTGCCTTGCGGACCCACTCTCCCGAATCCCCGCCGCCGGTCACCGGCACCACCGCCGCCACGAACCGCGCCCACTCCGAAGGCTTGCGGACTTCGTTGCGCAAATCCCAGCCCAGCGAACCTTCCTCGCCCGCAGCTAACACCAGGTCCTCGTCGCGGCGGAACGCGCGGGAGAGATCGTGCCCGGCATCGAGGACGATCGCGCGATCCCCCCGGCGCCGGATATCGCCGAGGAGCTGGCGCAGCGCCACGGTCTTGCCGGTGCCGGTAGAGGCGCAGATCAGGCTGTGCAGCGTCTCGACATCGGGTGGCATCGGCACACTGCCGAAGCGGACGAGACCGTGGCGCGCCGCCTCGTCGCCGATCAGGTTCATGCGGGCGTCGGCCGACGCCTCCGCCTTGGTCAGCTCGCGCTTCTGCCGGCGTGCGTCATCAAGGATGAAGCGGACATCGGCATCGCTTGGTTTGATGGCGGCGAGCGCACGTTCGTCCCGCCGGCGCTGGCGTCGGCGATCGGCGGCGGGGTTGAGCGCATGGGCAACCAGGCCGGCGACGAAGGCGGGCATATCGACGCGTGCGATCAGCGTCGTGCCGCGCATGTGCCGGCGGGTGAGGGTGGGTTGCGCGGGCTTGGCGAGCCACAGGCGGTATGCGGCCCCTAACGCGCAGAGAAGGCCCGTAGCGCCTCCCAGGGCCAGCGTGACGGTCACGGCCTTGGTGTAGGCCGGATAAGCGGCGTAGGCCCCGGCGAGATAGAAACGGAGATAAGTCCAGAACACGAACCAATGGGAGGGTTGGGTCTTATCGCCGAGCGCGAAACCGACCCAGCGCGACAGCGAGGTCAGTCCATTGACGCCGGGGGCCATACCGAGCTTCATGACGCCCGCGATCAGCGGGAAGGTCAGGGTCGCCGTCACGCCCGCGACCAGTAGCGCCAGCACGACCAGGCCGGCGATCCGCCAGCCGGGGTTCGTGCCGGCGGTCATTGATCGTGGCCGGGTTTGCGGGGATTGAGCATGTCCACCATGCTGAAAGGCACCTTGCCGTCGATGAAGACCTTCGGCCCGGAGGTTTGCAGTGCCGCCAGCTGCTCGACATAGCGGCGCTTACCGCCCGGCTCGAACTGCTCGAACGCATAGCGACCCCGTGCCAGCTCGGCGGTGCCGGGAAGCTTTGCGGCGATCATGCCCGGGGGATAGGCCGATACGATCAGCTCGGGCCAGCCGGCTGTCTCGTCGTCGGGATAGTAGAATGCGGCGATGAAAGTATCCGCCATGAGTGCGCTGGGCTGGTCGTTCCAACGAAGCAAAGGGGCATCCGAGACAGCACCGGACTGAATGAGAGCCGGGCCGTTGAAGACGCTTAGGAACGCCTCAACCTCAGCCTCGCTGTCGAGCAAAGCGAAATTGGGTTCCGGGCCAGTAGGATCGACAAGGGGTGGTTTGGGGCGGAAGGCGATAGCATAGGGCATCACGTCCATGCCGCGATCGTAGCGCATTATCTCGAACAGATCGGCGTAGGTCAGCGGAGGGGACGACGCCGTGCGCTTGGCGAATGGATTACGCATCGCGATTGTCCTCATGGGCGACGGATTTAAGCTTCTCGACAAGGCCTGCGACCGCCTTCTTGTCGTGATCGCGCAAGGGTTCGGCATCGAGAATGGCGAGCAGGCGACCCGCTAGGCTGGGCGACCGTACCGCCTGCGAGATTACCGCCGCCCCGACGACGATCTTCTGCCGGGTGTCTTCCGAGCGTGCCTTATCTTTGAGGCGAGCGAGGTTCGCCTGCGCCTCCGCGATCTTCTGTTCGAGCGTGCGAGCCATGGCAATCTCCCGAGGTAAAGAGGCTCGCACGAAGCCCCAAACCGCGTCAACCGTCCCGAGCGAAGAATGAGTGAAGGGCACGCTTATACATTGACGTTCGTCAATGTGCGTGGTCTCTAGGGGCTATGCCCCGCCGACGGCTCCCCAAGCGCTTTCGCGCTATGAGGCTCCCGCCTCACACTCCGGCCAGCATCATGCTGCTGGACCACGTTTCGTAAGTGGCGATCTACCGCTTCTCGGCCGCGATCATTTCTCGCGCCAAGGGGCGCTCATCGGTCGCAGCAGCAGCGTATCGATCGGGCGCCGAATTGGTGGATGAGCGGACCGGAGCGGTGCACGACTACACGCGCAAGTCCGACATCCAGCACAGCGAAATCATGGCGCCGGAGGGGGCGCCCGATTGGTCGCTGGATCGACCGGCGTTGTGGAACGCGGTCGAGGCGGGCGAGCGGCGGAAGGACGCCCAGCTCGCCCGCGAAGTACAGCTTGCCTTGCCGCGCGAGCTGGACGCGGATCGGCAGATCGCGCTCTTACGCGGGTTCGTGCGTGACGAGTTCGTGGCGCGGGGGATGGTGGCGGACTTCTCGCTGCACGATCACGTCGGTAGCGATGGGCAGCCCCAGCCGCACGCGCATGTGATGCTCACCATGCGGTCGATCGACGAGACCGGGTTCGGGTTGAAGGTGCGCGACTGGAACAGTGACGAGCTGCTAGTGCATTGGCGCGAGCAGTGGGCACACCAGGCCAACGCGCAGCTCGCCGAGGCGGGTGAAGAGGTGCGGATCGATCACCGCACACTCGCCGCGCAGCGGGCGGAGGCGCAGGCCCATGCTGCGGCCGAGCCCGACGGCGAGCAGCGCGATGCTCTGGAGACGCGGGCGGCCGGGATGGATCGCGAGCCGTCACCCTACCTGCGGGCGTCCTGGTACATGGAGCAGAAGGCGCGGGTAGCGGCGGAGGCGGCGGGGCTGGCCTATGAGCCGGTTACCGATCGCGGGGGTTGGCTGGCAGAGGTGCGGACGATCGCGGCCGAGCGGTTGGAGGCGGTGAGGACGTTCGCACAGGAGCTGGCCCAGCGGGCCGCGCAAACGTGGCGGCATTGGACGGGGCAGGACCGGGAGGACGGGTCCGCGGCGACGAACGACGCTGGCAGCGACGCGGCCGATCGGCTGCGCCGGGGCAGGGAAGCCGCCCAGGCGGGCCAGTCCGCCGCACCGGCTTCGTCGGCGGCCGAGCTGCTGCAGCGTGCCGGCCAATTCGCCGAGGCCGGGCAGGAGCAAGGTGCGTCGGGTGCTGATCGCCTGCAACGCGCCAGGGAGATCGCTCAGAATCAGGGGCAGGCACCATCACGCCCGCGTGACGGGCAGGGACAGGGTTAAGCGAGGCAGAAAGGTCTACGCGGCTTTCTGCAAGTCACTTAGCTTCTGGAACTCGCCCAGGATGTCGGCGTGATGCTGGGCGAGGTAGCGCACCACCCGGGCGCTGCTGAGCAGGCGGTTCACGTACCCCGCGGCTAGCATGAGGTCGAACTGGTCGGCGCTGTAGCTCTGCTCCACCAGCCGAAACTGCCGATCCACGTTCTCGCTCTCGTGCCGCATGGTCGCGACCTGATCGGCGGTGAGGCCCGGCACCGGGCGAGGCTTGCCCGCCACCAGCTCGTCGTCGGACGAGGAGGCGACCAGCGATTTGGCGTAGCTGATCGAGAAGCGGTTCATGGTGATCATGTTCTGGACCACCTCCACCTGACGCACGGGCTTGAGGAACCGCAGCTCCCCGAACACGCGCAGCGGCACATGGCGGTCTTTCAGCAGGTCGGCCGCCTCCGGGCAGATGCCGACCAGCAGGTTTCGCTTCATGCGGATGTTGGCGATATCGACGTTCAGAGCCCGGGCCAGTCGCTCCTCCGACACACCCTTCTTGACCGCATTCAGGATCATTCGGTGCTCCTGGATGGTCGCGATCCGGCTGATCCGCTTGTTGTAGGTGAAAGCCTCGTCGTCGATCGCGACCAGGCATACGATCTCGGGGTCGCCGCGCTCGCGCACGATCTCGACGCGCAGGTGGCCGTCGAGCAGGTGGTAGCGGCTGGGGTCCGTCGCGTCCCGGGCGACCACGGGCGGCTCAATGATGCCGACCTCGTTGATGGAGGCGGCAATCTGGCCGTACTTCACCGACTTCTTCACGGTCGCGGACACGACGCGGAGCGGCATGATATGATCGACCGGAATGCGAAGGCTCGCCTCCTCGAAGGCCAGCTTGACCGGCCTGCCTGGGCCCGGCTGCCCGGCGGTCACGATGCTGCCTCCATCCGGTCGAGGCGCGCGGCGAGGTTCTCGGGCAGGGTGGCGAGGTCTTCGTCTTCGACCAGCGACGTGAACTGCTCGCTCAGCCGCAACCGGCGCAGCGCTTCCGTGACGAGGAGAAGTCGGTCGCGGGCGGCGTTGGCGCGTTTGATCATCGCCCGTTTGCGGTCAACGTCTTCCTGATAAGCCCGGACCAGCGCCGCGGGCGACAGCTTCGGACCGCCGCGCTGATCCGGGCGCCGGTCCAGCTTCTTGCCGCGTCGACGACGGCTCTCGACGATACGCTTCGCGGCGATCAGCTTACGACCGCGGAGCGTGCCCTTCTCATAGGCCAGCTGGAGCGCCCTTTGGACCTCGTGATCCTCCGCCTCGGCAATGTCGACGGCAACGCTAAGCGGGATCGCGCGCGCTTCGACCGATTGGAGAAGGCGCTGCTCGCCTTTCTCGATGAGCCGGGCGACGCCATTGACATATTCAAGCGTCAGCCCTGTCTTACGAGCGATCTGGGGCAGGCTGTGCCCGCGCTCGCGCATGCCGCCGATGTCCTGAAGCAGGTCGATGGCGTTGTGCTGACGTCGGGCGCAGTTTTCGACCAGGCTGGCGATCAGGCAATCCTCGGGATCGGCCGAGACGACGAGCGCCGGCACCTCCGTCTGGCCAAGTGCCTGATAGGCTTCCAGGCGCCCCTGGCCGCAGACCAGATCGTAGAACGGGCCATTTGCTTCCATCCGGCGCGTGACTGTCACCGGCCGTTTCAAGCCAACCTGGGCGATGCTCTCGGTGATGTCCTTGAAGGATCTCTTGTTCCGGGTGCGTGGGTTGACGATGGTGATGCGGTCGAGCGGGATCCACTCCACGCGCTGGGCAGGGCGAGCGCTGGTCATGCGGCGATCCTCCATGAGCGTCGTGCCGCCATGCGGTGGAAGGCGGACAGGTCGTCGAAGCGGTAGGCATCGAGGGAGAGGCCGTTATGCTCGCACAGGCGGAGCACGGCGTCGGCCATGTCGAGGCGGGGCAGCAGGTAGTAGTCGCGGGGGAACTCGTTGCCCGGCGCCATCCGCACCGCCACGGTCAGGTCGGGCTTGAGCACCGTGTCGAGCCGGAGCTTCCAGCGCAGCGAGCCCGCCACGGTCTGGACGCAGCGCACGATTACCAGCGAGGCGGTGAACTCGCCGTTGACGGTGAGAAGGTCGGTTTCCGGATGGCGGACGATGGTGCCGCCGCTCCGCTCTAGCGCGGCGACGGTGTGGGTGACGATCTCCGGGTGGAGCGCCCGCAGCCTCCGATTGATCTCCAGGTAGCGGTAATCGCGATCGGGGACGAAGCCGACCAGCTCGTAGGCTCGTAGCAGGCTGCCAAAGCGGGTGCGGTAGGCGCTGCTGGAGGGGGCGTCCTCGGCCTCGTCGATGATGAGGCCCGTCAGCATGCCCTTGGCCGCGAAGATCGCGGCCAGCAGTTCGAGCAGCGCGTTGTCGCTCAGCCGCTCGGAGCGCGCGTCGATGATGGCGCGAGCCCGGGCGAACGCGTCGCGATCGACAATGGGCGTGAACGCACCTTCCGCCCTGACCCACTGGTCCTCCGCGTTCTGGACGTGCTCCCGCTTCAGCTTGAAGGAAGTGCGCGCCCAGACGTTATCGCCGACATACTTCTCGTTGATGAGCAGCTGGTGGACGGTGCCCCTCGTCCAGGGGCGGCCGAGATCGGTGAGAATGCCACGTGCATTCAGCAGATCGGCGATGTCGCGCTCCGCCTTCCCCTCCGCGGTGAACAGCCGATAGATCTCCTGGACCACCGCCACCTCCTCGGCCGGCCCCGGCACGAGGATGACGCGATCGGTGGCAATGCTCTTCTGCTCGCCGCGGCCAAGTTCGCCCTTGGGTTCGCCGTTCACGTCGACGAGGAGCCGGCGCAGCCCGAAACCGGCGGCGCCGCCCTGCCGGTAGCCGCGGCGGATGAGGTTGGCCTGGCCGGCGAACACCTTCACCGATAGCTCGCGGCTGTACTCGGCCGCCATGGTGCGCTTGACGGTCTTGATGATGGACGAGCTGATGCTGCCGTCGTTGCGGAACTGCTCGGCGCAATATTCCACCTGGATGCCGGCGGCGCGGATACGTAGTTCGTGGGTGGCGGCCTCGTCCGGGTCCTGGAAGCGTCCGAGCCGGCTCACGTCATAGACGAGCAGCGCCTGAAAGTCGGTGCGGCCCGCGTCGATGTCGGCGAGCAGGCTCCTCAGCCCCGATCGGCCGGACAGGTTCAGGCCGCTCTTGCCGTCGTCCTTGTAGGTGTGAACGATCTCGTAGCCGTTCGCCTCGGCGTAGCGCCGGATCGCCACAGCCTGGTTATCGGTCGAGTATTGCTGATGCTCGGTCGACATGCGGACATATTCCGCCGCACGAACCCGGGGCGGGTCGGGCGGCTCTTCGTCCTGTGGCGTGTTCCAGTTGATGACCATACGCGCCTCTGAGCGGGAGGCGCATGCGCCCATAGCCGCCACTACCCTGGAAGGGGTGGCAACATGTTTCCGAAAACTGGCAACAAGTTTCCGAGGCGGCCAGAGAGGTTGAGCGAAGCGGCCTATGCCGAGGCGATCAGCGAGGCGCTTAAGGCGGAACTCGGGACAAGCGCCAGCGCCGCCAAGCAGATCCAGCGCTGGACGGGAGTCGCGGATCGGACAGCCCGCAACTGGTTGTACGGTGTTGTCGGGCCCCGCGGGCATCACTTGATGGAGCTGGCGCGGGAGTCCGACGCTGTGCTCTTGGCCGTCATCGCCATGATGAATAGGCCAGAGCTGGCGCTGGCACCTGACCTTCACGCGGTGGAGGTCGCGCTTGCGAAGGCGAGCGGAGCGTTCGAGGTGCTACGTCGTCAGCGGGGAGGGTCGAGGTAGCCCACCGCATCCGAGCGCGTCACAACCGCTCGGTTGTGACACCTCTATGTACGTATGTCTTAAAACGGGGCTCGGCGTGCGTCACTCACGCCTCGACCGGCTCCGCACGGAAAGCTCTCGCCCGCAGCGCACGACCCCTTCAATCTTTCTCCGACAAGAGACGCATCCGCCGATCGAAGTAGTGCTTTTGGTAGACGTCCCGGCCGCTTCGCAGCCGGTATATCGCCCAGATGAACATCTCCCCCTTGTGGTTCACGGAAACATCGAAGTCCGCAATCTCCTCCAGGTTCGGACGGCGCGCAGTCCGGCGGCACTCGTCGAGGAGCGCGTCCAGAGGGCCGGCGAGGAACGCCTCCAGCTCCTCTTGCTTGTAGATGATGTCCTTCGGATCGAACCTTCCCGCACCGACCCGCTCGCATTCCTCCGGCGGCCTCGCAGGCTTGATGCTGCGAAATGTCAGTTCGAAGCCTCGAATCTCGCCCTGCAGCACTTCGACCGGGCGACGGTCCAGCACCTCACACACGCGCGCCGCGTGCTCAGGCTTGACCCGCGGGCCGAGGAACACGCGCCGAAGCGCGTCGTCCAGGTAATGCTTCGGCCCGACCTCGCCGGTAATGAACCGCCATTCCTTCTCGTGCGCCCACTCGCTGCGCTTGCGCGTGATGCGGGCGATCACCGCCTCTTCCAAGCGTTCAGGCGCCATGTCGGTGACCGTGAGCGGCGACAAGGCGCTGCGGGCGTAGGTGACCGGCCGCAGCTTCTCGTTCTGGAAATCCCCGATGGCGAGCTCGGCCGCATCGAACTCCAGGCACATGCCGGCGAAGTTGCTGCCGTAATAAGCCCACATCGGCAGGTCTTCGTGCGTGCCGGCGAACGAGACTAGCGCGAAGCGGTCGATCATCTCAGACAGCATTTCGTACATGCCGTCGATCCGCTTGCCGGTGGGCGCGAGCATGGCGTTGATGATCCGGTCGCTGGGACCGCCGGTCTCGTAGAACGCCTCCATAGGATCGTTCATGGCAGCGAACGGCGGCGAATAGAGGTAACTGTCCTGGAGGGCGCCGAGCTCGCGATCGAGCAGAGCATCCTCCAGCGGACGGTAGCGGAAGAGCTTCGGGGGCGTCTTCATCGCGCCGGCTATACACGCTCGAGTCGGAGTAACGGACCATGCATTCAGACGAGGCGTTCGAGCACGAGCGAAAAGGCGCGAACGCGGGCTTGAACCCGATGTTCGGCGATTGGCAGCATCGGTTCGACTTCGCGCCGATCTCCTATGCCGCCGGCGGCGTCAAACGCGCGGCCTTTCGGGAAGCTATACAGGCGGAACTCAAGAACAGGTTCTTCTACACCAACGAGGTTCGGCTCGACATCGTCCTCCACCTAGACGTGCAGACCGTGCTGGAAACCGATGAGACGGCCGACGTCGACAACTACGCCAAGGCGATCCTCGACGGGTTGAAGGGACCGAATGGGATCCTGCTCGACGACACCCAGGTCCAGGCGCTGACAATCTACTGGCTTGATTCATACGGCCGGGATCGGACCTACTTCGAGGTGTCCATATCGGGTTCGCCCGACGACTTCATGCTGAAGCCGGTTGAGTTCTATGAGATGCCGGATGGGCTCTGGTATCCGCATGGTCGGAGGATGTGGAGCGACGGCGGCCAAGAGGACCAGTCCGACCGCAACCACTATGCGGGCCTGCTGGTTCTGGAGGTAATGAGTTCGGTAAAGAGGGATGCCCGCCACCTCTTCCGCAAGAGCGGGATGGATCGACTTCGGGCTTACCAGCAGGGCATGTACTTGTCCTCGTCGGCTCGCGGCTTTCATCGGAGCAGGATCGACGAGGGATTTCCCGTGCACCCTCGCCGGAATTGGCAAGCGGCGTTCGAGAAGTGGCGGAGCGACCATGCCGAGGAGATCACCGAGGTCGAGCGGATCGTCGCGGATGTCCGAGACAACTACGGGAACATGGCGGCGCTACTTGCCGGCCGGCTTCCACAAGAGCTCAAGCGGCCGGACGGCTAAGCAGTCCGAGCAGCCCAAAGGCGGACGGCGGATCGACGCAGTTCGGGGTGAGGACGTAACGGCCGGCGGCATGAACCTGGATCGTCAGCGTGACGTCGCGCCGGGTGGTGTAGGGCGCAAAGCCGCAGATCATCAAGGTGTCACAACCGGACGGTTACGACACCAGCCGTGGTTGCGGCAGCTGGAGGTAATAAGGGCTACTCAGCTCTAGCCACACGGCCGAGCGCTGACAAGTTCGCCAGAAGCTGCCGCTTAACGTCCGCAGGTGGGCAGCCCCAGATATTCCCAAGATCTCCAACCGCCTCACCGGCTTCCCAAGGCCACGCCGACCGTCCGGCGATCTGCGCGAATGGTCCATCGGATTCCGTCAGCACACGCTCACGCGGCATCTTGGCGGCGAGCTCGCGTCCCTTCTCGCCTCGAAGCATCGCGGGACCGACGCTAAACCAACAGCCGAGATCAACCGCCCGCGCTAATTCACGGGTGGATCCGGAAAACCAATGCAGAATCGGTGTGCCCGCCTCGGGACGATTTTCGAGCATGTCCAACACGTGTTTCGTAGCGCGGCGACTGTGGATGGACATAACCCTGCCCCCCGCCTCACGACACACGTCTAAAATCCGATGGAACACTTCGATCTGGTCGTCCCAATAGCGCTTGAACTCCGGCGCCCCGTCTAGCCCGATCTCACCGACATAGCGCGTCTCGCCGACAAGCCGCTCAAACTGCGCCAGCTCGCTCTTTCGCTGATGGGCGAGCTGTGGGTGAAGGCCAAGTGCGGTGCGGGTTCGCGTGTCTCCCTCGGCTAATGCCGCGGTGCCACCCCACGCCGAGGGCGTGGTCGTAACGGAAAGAACATAGAGCCCCCGATCCGCGCAAGCACGTGCGACGCCGTGGGGATCAGGGTAGAGGTCCAGGTGGCAGTGGAAATCGATCACTTTACGCCATAGTGTTTATGCAGGGCTGCCAACTCACCGAGACCACGACCCACCAAAGCTTTGAGCGGCGCGGTGTCGCCCATGCGCGGGTACGCTAGAGCCGAGCTGAGCCAAGCATCAAGCCCGTCCGCTTCGACTTCCGCAATCGCCAAAGCGACCGAGCGCACGTCATCAAATTTGGCATGGTCGCCGTCGTTTTTCCCCAGCGGCTCAAAAACGTAGTGGGTGGTGTCCGGAACGCTCCAGGCGAGAAAGGAGGCGCGCCGGATTTGACACGGTACGCACCGCCCGCAGTGCTTGTAGTTGTAAACGCGAAAGCGCCCGCAACTGGCGGAATCGGCCGCATGCGTCGCTAGCGTCGCCTGGTCGGCGCACCTCTGGAGCATCTCGCCCTTGGTCTGATGCTCATAGGGGTTGACCAAGGAAACCCGGAGATTGGCCGCCGCCAGCACACCGCGAATGCGGTTCAGGAACTCCGGGTGCGCGGTGCGCGTGCTCAGGCTGCCGAGCCGCGCGCCGGTGAGCGGGGGGTTGATGGCGATGAAGCCGTTCTCGCACATGTAAAGCGGTACGTCACCGCCATCGTGGTAAGCCTTGAGCGCGGTCGCGGTAAGCACGCCGAAGGCAATGAAAATCAGTGATCGGGCACGCTGCGACGCCTCCTCGACTCCGGGGGCGCTGGCGTTGTGGTTCAGCCCCAAACGGCGCAGACCGCCTCCGATCGCGGCCGCGAACGCCTCCTGCTTGTCTTTGTCGCCGCGTACCACATGGCTGACTGCCAGCGGTTTACGTCCGGTCGCCGCTAGATCAATCGCACCGATTAAGCTGTCGAGACCTCCCGACAAGAGCACTGCGCAGTCCTCTACCGGGCGTACCGGGTCGCGCGGCGGTGCCGGCTGCAATCCGCCTTCGACAAAATTGAGCCGCCAACGATCGGTCGAGAGGAATTTCAACGCCTGTTCGAGTGCGACGCCCTGCGTGCTCCAGAATGCCGGGTCGGCAACGGCAATCGTTAACTCAAATTCGCGCGTCCAGCCGTCGGCGCTGCTGGATCGACGTCCAGCGAGATCGGCCGTGACCACCGACAGCGCGATCGAGAGGAAGTCCCAGGCTCGCGGCGCGGCTTCAAGCCGCGCGCGCAGGAAATCCGCCTTGGCCGCTTGGCCGGCGCTGCCGCGTGCCGACCGCCCTTCCCGGACAACGCCGGGTTGGCCGTAGAGCACGACGTTGAGCGCGCCGTCCTCTTGAAACGCGTAATCATCAGGAGCGCAAACCAACCTCATTCTGCGTAGCCCTCGAATACCTCGAACGTCTCTCTCAAGGCGTCGCGTACGACGTCAGTGATCCGACCGGCGGTTAGCGTGCGGCCAGCTTCGCGCAGCTTGCGGAACGCGGCGGCCACTGTCTCTTTCACATACTCGCGCGCCTGCTTGAGCCGCGACAATGCCGTCGTTGCGCTGGGTGCCTTCTCGCGGATATTCTGCCCGACATCGAGATCGAAGCGGTGAAACACGTCGTGCGCGGTGAAGCGCTCGATCGCAAATTCGCGCTGTTCTGGTGTCAGGTTGACAAGGTCGGCGTCCGGGAAGCGGGTGAGGAGCTCGGTAAGTGCGTCTCGGATCGCTGCGCGCGAGGCCTCAGCGTCCTGCGTGCCGTCAACCGGTCGAACCGCCTCAACGACTGCGTCCATCACCTCGTCGACAGAACGGCCCGCGAGCAGTGCCGGATCGAGCGGGCTGCCGGGCGGTGCGGGCTGGCCCGCCGCCAAGCCCGCTAGCGCGCTGCCGAGCGCACCGGCGGTTGCCGCTGTCCCGCCCATGCGGCGCGTCGCAGTCCGTGCGCCGCCATAGCCGGTGCGTGCATAATGGCCGAACGCCCGGCGCATGGTGCCGGTGTCCCCTGTTTGACCATACTCGCCCAGGCTGCGGCTTACGCCTAGGAAACGCCGGTCGGGCGCAAGCGGCGGGGCTGGCGGTGGGGCGTTCGGCGCGGGCGGCGGATCGTCACCATCGGCCGGCGCGTCGGCCGGGCAATCCCCGGCTGGCGCTTCGGCTGGCGGGTTGTCGACCCATGCCGGCACCATGGGAACGCCCGACCCTGGTCCTCCGCTAGACTGCGACGTTCCCATTCTCTCTCCGTTTCTTGATCGCCATTTTCACCGGGCGGCTGACATCGCTGCCCTCCCAAGTTCCGAATACACCGGCTGCCCAAGGCTGGTCGGCCAACTTCGGCACGATGTTGGGCTCGATCTGTGCCGGCGGGCGCTCTCGGAGGAATGCTGCTAATCGCGCGCCTTGTGCGGGGTCCGCCTCCGCGAGGACGAGACACGCCTCCAGGATCGGCGGCACACCCCAGGACTGCTCCTGCCGCGCACGGTCGAGCAGCCGATCCATCATCACCGTAGTTTCTGCCCGCGGTACGCGTATGACTCGATCCTTCAGCGCACCCGCCATGTCCGGGTGCTCGAGCAAGGCGGCGAGCAACTCGGCCGCCTCCGACGAAAGCCGATCCTCGGGCGTTATCAGCGGCGCGTGCTCGCGGCTGACGTATAGTGCACCGCGCAGGTCGACGTCGGCGAGCGCCGGAGGCAGCGTCAGCCACTCACGTACAAAGTCGCTATCCCATGGCTGCTTGAGCGCGACCTCCGCCCCCGCATTGGCCTTTTCCTCCCATTCTGCGAGGAAGGTAGGCTTGCCGGTGGTGTTCGCGCTTACCGCCGCGACGAGTTCGGCATAAGCTTTTGGATCACCCAAACGCTCGAACAGCAGCAGCTTGGCGAGAACCGCCTCATCGACGCCGACGCCTTGCGCTTTAGAAATGGTCATCCGGATTGCGAGCGCGTTCAGGAAGCGCTTAATGAGCCGCGGATTGCCGGAGATGCCCGATGCGGTCGTCATGAGCGGCGCCAAGCGATCAGCAGTGTCGAGCTTGCCGACGAGATCGTCGGGAAAGCCGTTATGCAGCGACTGAACGAAGGCGCGGTCGACGCGCTTGCCCTGCCAGGTCTGCCGCAACTGGCGGCATACGCCGTCGCGGATCGTCTCTCGAACATCATCGTCGAGATCGCTGTTCTCGACGAACAGCAGCATCATGTAGGCCCGAACCTCCTGCGTTCCGAGCGCGGGGACGCGGATCGGCACCTGGATCAGCTTGTCGAAATAGTTGGTGACTAGCAGATCGTCGCTCACGCCCTCGAAGTGCTTGCGCACAGCGTGCTTAATCATCTCGTTGTCGGCCGCGATCACGAAAGCAGTGTGCTTCAGGAACAGGAACAGCCGGATCGCCTCAAGCGTGGAGATGGTTGTCTCGGGCAGGCAGCGGTCGAGATCGTCGATTAGCACGACTAGCGTGACGCCGAGTTCCTCCAGCGCTTCCTCAAACGAGTCCCGGAGCGCCTGGATCTCCTTGGGGGGGGAGGTCTCGGTCTTAGCGCCGAACAGCCCACTTGTTGCTTCACCAGCCTCCTTGGCCGCCTTCTGCGCCCCGCCGATTACCTCCTTGTCGACGCCCGTGGTGAGCGCGCGTTCGCCAAGGTTCCAAACCTCGCCCAAAAGCCCCATCGGCGGTAGACCAAAAGCCAGTGCCGCAGCCGAGCCCGCCGCGAGCTTGGCGGCGCGCAGCCACTTAACCCGTTTGACGATGCCGGCGACCTTATCGATTGCGGTTTCGCGCTTCTCCGCCTCGGCTTGGAGCTTGGCCGCAATGACGTCCATGAGTGCGGCCCGTGCGTCATCGTAGCCTTGGTACAGCCAAGCGTTGAACTCGACGAAGATGAAGTCGCGGTCTTCTTCCTCCCGCGGCCGCTCGGCGAGAGATGCCTGCGTCAGCTTAATCATCGACGACTTGCCAATTCCCCAAGCGCCGGAGACTCCGATCGAGATCGGCCGGCCCCTTGCCTGCACGATGATCTCGGCTACCGTATCCGCCACGCCGGAGAAGTTGAGAAAATCTCGCGCCGTTTCGTTGTCAGGCCACACGCTGCGCTCCACCGCCAGTCACAATTTCAAACTACTTCACCGTTCATCTTAGAACAAGTCAAGAACGATCCGCCTTGGTCGCTTTATGACAGACGACTTCGTAAATTATCTTGACTGATTCAACGCGAAGAGCCGGTTTAGAATATCCTCATCGGTCATTCCCGCTCGCCAGTCGTCGCCCCAGCCGTAAGCATCTGCAACCGCTTGATCGAGCGCGGCCTGCGCGTTCCGAAGCCACGAATGATTGAGCTTCTTGAGCGCCGTGTATGTCCGCTTTTTCAGTTCCTTAATGTCGGCATCAGGACGCGGGACGATCCGCTGGGGGTAGCCCGGCCTCACCTCGTCTATTCGCTCAATCTGATCGGGCGGATTAACCCAGTTCTCACGCAACTGATAAAACTGCTGCGCCGCGGTCGTGATCGCTTCCGAGCGCGGATCGTCCTCATAATCAGCGGCGGGAATGTCCGGGGTCAGCCCATCAGGAAACGGGAAAGTCTCGAAGGTCATCGTGGGCGAGTAGGTCACGTCGTTGCCTGCGCCGATCCACATGCACATCGCGAGCGTCCAAACCTCGTGGATACGACTGCTCAGAATTCCAAAGGTCGTGAAATCATCGCGAGGTATGACGACCAGTTTCTGATTGGGAAGCACGGAGGGGTCGAGGAACGAGAACACGCGAGTGCTCGAGACCATTGGAGTAACGAGATATCTGTCCAAGCCCGCCAGCGCCTTCCTCATGCCGGGACGTGACTCGGCATAGCGCCACCAAATCTCACGATGGTTCACACGCCTGACGGCGAACGTGCCATCCTCGTTGAGCCGCTGTCGAAAGGGCTTCACCAGGTCCTCGATGTAGCCAAAAGGCACCTCATATAGTGAGGCGTCCGCCTCATTCATTTCTACACCGAAGTCGATCAGCCACTTGTCTGACCGCCCTTTCAAGAGGTCCGAGCCGTTCACAGTCGGTTTGAGAACATCGGAATTCGGTCGACCATTCACGTTAGCGGGCAGCTTCAGCCATGACCTGGCCACCACGCCGTCAATCTCAAACGCGCCGTTGATGAATACACCAATGTAAGAGCTTCCCGCATTGGCCTGGAGTGCCTTTGCCTTCGTCAAATCTAATCCGGTGTCACGCGCGGTTAGATCGGAAGCAATCAGAGGCACTTTGCGCCCGTCCAGCATGGCCTCGCCGCTTTTGGTCTGGTCAAAGCAGATAAGCGACACCCGGACGGCTGCGCCCTCAACCGTCCATTCCTCATCGCTCCAAGCCGAAAAAATCCGGCCGCCTTCCACGATCGGTTTGAGAACCTCGCGGTTGCTACCTCCACGAATGCTGTTTGTTGTAACCAACCCCGCGCGGCCCAGCTCGCCCGCTTGCATCTGCTTCCAAGCCTTCGCGAACCAATACGTCACGAGATCCGATGCGCCACTCACCTCTGACCAGGCCGCTCGTAGAGACAGCGTGTAGGCTTCCCCGAGTTCGCGGATCATTTTCTTGTTCCCCAAGAACGGCGGATTGCCGACGACAACGTCAGCTTTCGGCCATGCCGCCTGAGCACCACTGTCATCCATCACCGCATCCCGGTTCTCGATCGTGTCGAGAGTCCGCAGGATCGGATTGGTGGATGCGGCAAAGCCGTTCCGGCGCATCCATTGGATCTCGCCGATCCACACGGAAACTCGCGCTAATTCGGCCGCATATGGGTTCAACTCGATCCCCAGCACGCACTCTGGCCCCACCGATGGGGCGGGTCGTCCAAGGCCCAGCACTTCCGCATCGAGGTTAGCCCGGTGCTCAATGTCCTTGAGGGATAAGAGCGAGAGATAGAGAAAATTCCCCGATCCGCAGGCTGGATCAAGAACCCGGAATGAACGCAGCTTGTCGATGAACGCAGTGTGGAATTCGCGCGCATTGCGGTACGCAAGCTCTTCCGCACGGCGGGCAGCATTATAGACCTTTCGTGCGTCGCTCTGTTTTTCAGGGGTGCGAGCCTTGGCCTCAGCGACCTTGCTCATCTGTTGGTCAATCTGCTGGCGCACACCAGCCCATTCGGCCTCCAGCGGTGCGATCACCACTGGGCCGACAATCTGCATGATCTTGTCGCGATCGGTGTAGTGTGCGCCAAGCTGACTGCGCTTGCTGGGGTCGAGACCGCGCTCAAACAGGGTGCCGAGAATAGAAGGATCGATTTCCGACCAATCGAGGTCAGCCGCCGCGATGAGATTGTCGATGTCGTCGCGATTTAGCGGGAGCGAGGTGTCGTCCTCAAATAGCCCACCATTGAACCAGCTGATTGGGGTGAAATCGATATCCCCACCCGAAGCCATCGCATTAAACAGCTTTTTGGCGTTCGCCTCGAACCGCTCGGGACGCATCTTGCTCGCATTGAGCATCTTTGTGAACATGTGATCGGGGAGAAGCTGCACGTCTTCCGCAAACATGCAAAAAACCAGCCGATTTATAAAATGCGCCACCACATGTGGATTATGGCCACGATCGCGTAGCCGTTGTGCTAGCTGAACAAACTCCTTGGCTGCATCTTCGGTCAAAGCCTGTCGCGTTTTGGTAGGCTTTAACGCTTCGGGGTCGAGGAAGGTGTTACGCAATAGATCACGTGTGGCTCCATCAACGAGGTCGTCAATGGTGATTGCGTGAACCTGCTGGACGGTATTGGTCCAGTTGGTGTTGATCCGAATATGATACATATCCGAAACAATCAGCAGCGGCGGGTTCTCCAGCGCCGTGGAATACTGAAGCAGCTGAGCAAGAGCGCGGTCGAGATCCTTGTTCTTGCCCTTATATTCCCACGCGAAGCAGCCGCGCCGCCACACGTCGGCCCAACCGTCCCCACCGCCGGTCTTTTTTGCGCCTTTTTCGAACGTGAACCATGTGCCGTTAGGGTCCGCTTCCGCTGGCTTTTCAACGTCCAACAAATCGCACAGATCGTTGAAATGACTCTGGGCGGACGCAGACTCTTTGAGCTTGGAATTGGTCCATTTTTTGATGAAGTCGTGGGCCTGCATATAGGCTGTTTAACCAGATGATTGGGCCCGACAAAGAGCCCACTTGTGGACGAGCAGCGGCTTACCGACCATGGCTGCTGATGAGCAGTTAGCCGGCGGGGCATGCTGCGTCACAGCCGGAAGGTTTTGCCCGCCAGGGCTGAGGAAAGTTTCAAAGCCACAAGGGCCTAGCTGCCCAGCCTTGGGGAAACCCCATTGCCGTCAGATCGCCCGTTGGATGTTGGGCGAGCAACGCCGTCAGCTCATCTCGCCAGACCGATGCTGGAGCCACCTGCCTCAACAGGTAAACGATGAGGACCAGGGCGTTATAGAGCTGGGCTGGAGCATGGACTGTGGGCGGTTCAAGCGTGCTGACGAGGGCGGCCGGTTTGAAGGGCACCCGCATGCGCAGCAAAAAACCGCGGTTCCAAAGCCGGGCATGATGCGCGCAGCTATTTCGGATCGTGGAGAGATGCTTCAGGAGCGGCACCAGCACTGCCTCGTGAAGACCAAGGGGCTTGGCTATGGCATTGCGCAGCGCCCGATCGTCGAGCAGCGCATACCAGCGGGAGAGCTGCCCGAACGACATCATCTCCGCCACCATCCATACCGGCGGCATTGCCGGCGTGCTGTAGGTCCGGCGATAATGGTCGATGTACGTCTCAGGCGAGCTTGCCACGTCGTTGGTCAAGCGGGTCAGGTTGTCGTGGTACTTACCCGCATGTTGATAGAGCGCTGCGTTCAGGTAGCCATGGGGTCCAAACCGCTGCGCCAGCTCGTACGCCCAGCTACCCCGCACAGCGACTTCGATCCGCTCGATCGCATCGAGCACTAGCAACCGCAGGCGACGGTCGAAATCGTACAGGGCAGTGACGGTATCGAAGCTGGTGCCTGGTAGAAAACGAGGGCCAGCATTGCCCTTAGGATATTCGAAGGGCAGCCAGTAGGCACTCAAGCGGTAGTAGCTGACATGGCGTAACCAGTGCTCGGCCCGCGCCACGTTGGGGATCGCCATGCCTTCGGCCTGGAGATGTTGGAGCTGCTGCGCGATCGTCGTCGCGGGTTTTGTGAAAGGGCGTGGCACCCATGCTGTTTAGCAGGGCAAAAAAAGACCCGCCAAGTGTGCATACCCTTGCGGGCAGAGGCCTGGCGGGTTCGATTGCCCCCGAGATATGAGCGAAAACCCAACAAAGCAATAAGGGCCGGCCCGTTTTCGGCAAACATGGCGGCAGCTACGATCTAGCCCTTCGTCACCGTATCCAAGCCTGGAACGCTGGGCCGCTATCGAGCATGCTGAGTGGGGTGGGTGTGATCCATTCGGCCCCCAGCCGGGGATATGGACCGTAGAACAGGTCGCCGAGGGCGCGTCGGTAGTGCGCGTTCCTCCAGCGCCGGCGCCGATGCTCGGGACCGTCATGGATCATGTGGCACCGCTGGCACAGTGCCGCCAGCTGATGGAGCGCGCTGTCGCTGGGGTCATGGTTGAGGTGCGCACAGGCCAGCACCACCGGGGTCCAGGCACCTTGCAACAGGATGTTCTCTGTCGGCCGTCGCACGCGTCGACCTTGGCCGTTGCGCCAGCAATGCCGCTTCTGGTCCCACCATCGCCCGTCACGGAGATGGAATACTCTCTGCCCGTGAGGTCGCCCGCAATGCTCGCAAGCGCCCCCTGCCCGCACGAAGCGCACATGGTGCGAGAGCTGCGGCCAGTCGATCGGGTATAGGAACACATGCTCCGGGC
>Ga0325401_1000791_pt1 | contig 24585 bp, 27 predicted proteins | sample PopdelMetagenome_FD_205666 | JGI IMG/M metagenome (GOLD analysis project Ga0325401, IMG submission 205666) | Populus deltoides microbial communities from Bellville, Georgia, United States - Xylem-PdKOR-R2 | ecosystem: Host-associated > Plants > Phyllosphere > Stem > Wood/Secondary xylem | place...
CGATCGCTGTATTGCTGCTCGGACGGCGTGCGTGGTCGTGGCGCTCCCGTGACGAACCTGTCCCATACGGCTTCCTTCCCTTCCAACGAAAGGATCGCACCATCAAACCGTGGGATCAAACACCTAACGAGTGTGCGCATCTCGGTGTGTTATGTGTAAGGATGCGGCAGTTAATAGTGGGGTCGGTATTCAACCAGTTGGCGAAGGCGGCACGGTTTTGACACGGTTGAGTGCAGTTACCCGTTTGACGTGCGCGATGCTGCACCCGGCGAGCTCGGCCGTCTTGGCGATGCTCATTCCTGCGTCGCGCAGGCCGACGATCCGGCGGTGATGGGCAAGGTCGGGCTTGCGGCCGGTGTACCGCCCTGCCCGCTTCGCGATCTCGATCCCCTCGCGCTGGCGCTCGCGCCGCGTCTCGTAGTCGTCGCGCGCCGTCTGCAACGCCACGCGCAGCAGCATGTCCTGCACCGCCTCCAACACGATGCGCGCCACGCCCGCACTGTCCGCCACCAGGTCGGACAGGTCCACGACACCCGGCACCGCCAGCCGCGCCCCCCTGCCCCGGATCGTCTCCACCAGCAGCTCCGCCTCCGGCAGCGGCAGCGGCAGGCGGCTGATGCGGTCGATCTTCTCGACCACCACCTCGCCCGGCTGTAGGTCCGCCACCATGCGCAGCAGCTCCGGCCGGTCCGGCCGCGCACCCGACGCCTTCTCGCGGTACACGGCCGCCACGTAGAAGCCGGCCGCCCGCGCACCCGCCACGATGCTCTCCTGCCGCGTCAGGTCCTGCTCGTCCGTACTCACCCGCAGGTACACCCGGGCCGCCCTCACCTCGCTGCCTACCACCTGATCGTCCCTCCTGCCCGGCGCGTCTGGGTGTACCCGTAAGCGCCATTCTTGGCAGCAGTGGCTACGAGTAGCAAGAAACGATGCTGTCGAGCCTAGCCAAGCTGGCCGATATTGCGGAGCTACATAGCGCCTTCATGAACGGCTGTGGTGCATATATGCCGGCCATTACTTTAAGAGGAGTTATAGAAGCTTCCTCTCGGTAGCGGCCAGCCTGTAGCTCTGGTACTGTTGTTGCCCCCTAAATGCCTGACGGGGCCTCGCGGGTTTGCGTGATGTACTCGCGGGGTGAGCGATAGCCCAGCGCCTTACGCGGATGGACCTCGTTGTAGTGGGCCAGCCAAGCGGGCAGTTGCTCGATGACGGTGCGTGCATCGGGCGTGGGGTTCACACGGACGTAGTCGCGCTTGAGAGTGCGGACGAAGGCCTCGGCCATGCCGTTCGACTGCGGGCTGCTGACCGGGGTGGTGCGCGGGACAAGGCCGATGTCGCGCGCGAAGCGCCTGGTATCGCCGGCGACATAAGGGCTGCCGTTGTCGGTGAACCACTCGATGGGCTCCGCCAGGCGGTTCACGGGGCCGAAGCGGTGTTCGACGGTGGCGACCATCAGGTCGCGGACGTCCTCGGCGGTGATGCCGCCGGTGGTGGCGACATGCCCCATGGCCGACTAGGCCAACTCCATTGAGCCCTTGAACATATGAATTAGGCAGCGGTTGACCATTTTTTGAGACTGTGCCTCGATGGCGATAGCAAGGCGGTCCAGCACCGTCCGCAGCTCGGGATCGGTGACGTCCTCGGCGACCATCTGGCGAGGTGTGCGCCACAAGCGCCATTGCTCGATCTGCTCTATGCGATCGACCTCCGCCTGCACCACGTCGTCGGGCAGCGGGACGAGGCGGAGCCGACGCGGAAGGAAGCGGGATAACCGGTTCGGGAAGCGCATCCGATAGACGTTCGACGTCTGCGCATTGCGCGCCTTCGGCCGATCCGCTGGCGGATCGATTGGGACGCATCGCCGCTGCTTTTCGATCAGGCCCATACGGGCGAGCGCCGATAGTGCGCGCCCTACGGTCGCGCGGGACAAGCCGGCGGCAGCCTCGATCCACTCCCATGTCGGGAACACCTTGCCCGCGCATGTGCGCGCCAGCGTCGTAAGCTGCTCGAACACGCGCAGCGCCGCGCTGGTCATCAAGGTCGCGAGACGTTCGTCCTCGGTCAACTCGCGCTCTTCGGCGCGCGCGAGGCGGCGGATCGCGTTCTTGCGCTTCAGCAGCTCGGCCGCCTGCTTGTAGAGCCGGTCGGGCTCGCCACGTGCGTAGCTGTAGAAGAAGTCGGCCTCGAACGTGCCGGCACGCCGGCTGTTTGGGTGGGACATGCGCGCGGGTAGGGTTGGGCGCCCCCGATCGCGGCCTGGGACGGTTCCGGACCGTCCGTTCCAACGCCATGAAGCTCGCTTGCGCGAGGCTAATAGCTCCCATCGTCCGTCCCCTTGCTGGAGCCGGGACCAGGCAAAACTCGAGCGTGGCGCGAAGTGCGCTCCCTTGAACCAAGGCTCGAGAACGGGTATGAGAGGGGCTGTCTGTGGCCCGATCGATGCCGGCAAGCATCGCTCATCACGTTCCAGGGTGCCGGGCATTCGTTTATGTGGTCACGGCCGTTCCCTATCTCCGACCATCGTTTGCGATGATCTGCGGCGCGATTTTGCAAAGTTAACTTTGCTCGCGAAAGTAGAACCGTTCGTGCTTTCGCGGATGGGGAAGCAGAATCGTTCGTGCTATCGCGGATGAACGGGTCTATCTTCGTGCTATCACGGATGAGCAGCGGTTCGGCTATTCGTGCTATCGCGGATGAACCCGGCGCTCAGTTCGTGCTTTCGCGGATGAACGCAAATCGCAATACCGAGTCGGTAAATTCAGGCTGCAATTAGTGTTGGCCGGGGTTCGATACGCACGCGGCTATAGCTCGGCGCGCGGCTCTTGGGCGACGCGGCTTCTGCTCCGATCAGGACAAGGCGATAGTCGGGGATGGCGTCGGCCTCGACGATCGCTTTCAGGGCGTGCCGGAAGTGCGGCAGGGAGTTTTGGTAGCCGAGCTGACGGCGCAGTTCGTCCAGCTCCATTTCATACGGTCCGTCGGTGCAAGTGGAGCGCGCGATCTCGTATAGTCGCCGCTCGACCGGACCGAGCTGAAAATACCCGCTGGCGTAATCGAGTATCTGCCGATCGTGGAGGATCGCTCGGTAAAGCCAATCGCAAAGCCGGACGCGGATCGCCTTTAGGCGTCGCGCCTCGCCCCCGGCTTCCTTATTCCGGGTGTAGTAGAGCTTCGCCTCGGACAGCCACGAGAAATAGCCTTCCTCGCCTTCGCCGCCCGCCTCGATGTTGGTCTTGATCTGCGTGCCCTGTAACCGCTCCAATGCCTGCGAGAGACGACTGTAGGAACGCGCGGAAGGATTGTTGCCGGTGACGCAGAACAGGTCGTGGGCGGTGAAGTGGAACTCCTGGGCCACCTCCTCGCCGGCCTCAAGACGGGCGATCATCAAGCTGGCGATGTAGAGGACGACTTCCTTGTCGTAGATCGTCGCGGCCCCCTTGGCGGTCGGGACGATCTCGATCGACACGGTTCCGTTGTCGTAGGCGAGCGGCTTAGTCCACTTGCCTTTGCTCAGTGCGAAGAACGGGAACGCCATCAACGACCGCTCGCCGCGCACGTCGGCGAGGAGCGGGCTGTCCATCACGAAGAGGTCGCGCTGCTTCGATACCATCGGGGTCATCCTAGCGGCTCGTGCCGGGGGCGGCCACCATCCGCGAAAGCACGAACCGCCATGCCCCTCCCATCCGCGATAGCACGAAGAAAACGGCGATTCCCTCGGCCGGAGCCTGGTTCGACCCTGTGCGGCACGACGTGCGAGTGCGATCTTCGTGCTTTCGCGGATGAAGCCGGGTAGCCTCGGGGCTTCTCGCAAACGATCGGTTTTGAGAAGATGCCATGTGAGAAGGTCTACCAGCCGCTCGCCTCTTCTCAAAACTCTTTCTCAATCAAACTCAGCCGTGATAGGCGTCGCGCGTGAGTTTCGAGAAGGTTTTATGCTGATCGGCTATGCCCGCGTGTCTACGGCCGACCAGGACCTGACTCCCCAGCTCGACGCGCTGGTGAAGGCCGGTTGTGAGCGCACCTTCTCGGATAAGGCGAGCGGCGCCAAAGCGGCGCGGGCCGGACTGGCGGAAGCGCTGTCGCATGCGCGATCGGGCGACGTCCTGGTGGTGTGGAAGCTCGACCGGCTCGGCCGGACCATCAAGGGGCTGGTCGACCTGTCGACCGATCTCAACGAGAAGGGGATCGGCTTCCGTTCACTAACCGATGGCATCGACACGTCGGGAACGGCCGGTAAGTTCATGTTCCACATGCTCGCGGCTTTCGCGGAGATGGAGCGTGACCTGACACGCGAGCGCACCAACGCCGCTTTGCGGATCGCGCGGAGCGAGGGACGGGTAGGGGGGCGTCAGGTAATAATGACGCCTGATCGGCTCGAGGCGGCGCGCAAGCTGCTGGCGGCAGGGATGAAGCCGAGCAAGGTAGCGCCAGCGATCGGCGTCTCGATCCCAACGCTGTACCGGCATTTACCCGCATCAGAACAGGAAGCTCTTGCTGTAGGGAGTTGAAAGGTTTTTGGTGGAAGCTGATCTGTTCGCTTTAGAGCGATGTCCGTGGTAGCCGGCCACTAGAGCTATTGTCGGCGGACTCACCGCAACAGCACTGTTAACCTCGTCGCTCTCCACTACCTGTCTAATGGCGCCTTGAAACATCCCTTATAGATTTACTACGTTGGACAGAGTTTAAGACCGAATTCGCGATATTTAACCTTTAACTGTGGAAAATTAATCTAGTATACCCCGGCTGGCGGCCGCGACCAATTGGTCGATAACATGTCGAACTCGTTGAAGTAGCTGCGACTTGCGCGGCCATACGAGGTGGACTTCGACCGGCGCGGACAGACCATCAAGCACGGTCATCAGCCGCCCCTCCGCCATCGCGGCGCGAACCAGTGGCAATGGCAATTGCACTAGCCCAAGCCCGGATATGGCGGCATCGACCATTGCCGCGCCATCGCTCAGTCGATGGGTGCCGGGCGGGGTCAGCCGCCGGTCGCCCCCGGCATCGTGCAGCGACCACGTCATCGGCGGCCCCTTGGCCGTTCCGACGATGCAGCGATGCGCCGCCACGGCCGCGACGTCGCGCGGTGTCCCCGCGCGCGCCAGATAGGCCGGCGACGCGCAGATCACTCGCTCCTGCGTGGCAAGGTGGCGCGCGATCAATTGCGCGCTGTCGCGCATTGCGCCGAAGCGGACCGCCAGGTCGACATCGTCCTGCAGCAGGTGGCTGGTCGCGTCGGTGAACGTCAGGTCGAACGCCAGCGCCGGATGTTTGTCGGCGATGTGGGCGAGGATCGGCAGCAGCACCTGTCGCCCGAACGCGACCGGCATGTCGATGTGGATGCGCCCGCTGAGCGTTGCGCCGCTGGAGACAAGTGCTGCCTGCGCCGCGGTCACTTCGTCGATCGCGCCCGCGCAAGCCGCGAGATACGCCTCGCCATCGGCGGTCAATCGCGTCATCCGCGTGCTGCGGTTGAACAACGCGATGCCGAGCCTGGCCTCCAGCCGCGCGATCGCCTTGCCGACGGCCGACTTGGTAAGACCCAGCCGCTCGGCGGCAAGCGTGAAGCTGCCGGCGCGGGCGGCCGCTACGAACACGGACACGCCTGCCAGCGGATCAGGATCGACCATGGTAGAACTTGCCTCTACTCAGTTATGCCAAGGCCCAGTCTTTATATCGCGAACGGCTACCGTACATCTCTGAACATCACGATTATTCCAGGAGGCATCCATGCAGGACGAGATTTATTCGCTGTACCATCTGTCGATCAAGCCGACCGACTTTGACGCGTTCAAGGCGCTGATCGAGCAGATCGTCGCGGCGACCGCCAAGGAGCCCGACACCACCACCTACGAATATGTCGTCAACGCCGAGCGAACCGTGATCCACATCGTCGAGCGCTATCGTACCAAGGGCCTGCTGCCGCACGTCGAGCAGACCTTTTCACCCTATGCCGAGCGTTTTCTGCAGTTCGCGACGATCGACAAACTGTATGTCTATGGCGAGACGACGCCGGAAATCCGCGCCAAGCTTGACGGCTTCGGGGCTGAGTATCTGACGCCGTTCGCCGGCTTTTCGCGTTGATGATCTAACACGTGACCGGCCCGGTGGGGTCGGTCGTTGCCGGGCGAGGTGACGCGATGACGCGACGAGACAGGATGATGGTCGCAGCCGCGATCGCAATTGCGGCGCTGGCGGGCGGCGAGGCGGCGGCGCAGCCGTCGTTGCCGGGTGCAGCGGGGTGCGGCGCGCTGACCCGTCAGGCAATCCCTAGCGCGCGCATCACGGCGGCGTACGCAGTGGCGGCGGGAGCCTTCAAGGTGCCCGCCTCGCCGATCGCGCCGGACCTGGCGACGCGCGTCGCGGGCCTGCCCGCCTTCTGCCGGGTGGAGGCGGTGGCGACGCCGACGCCGGACAGCCGCATCGGCATCGAGGTCTGGCTGCCGCTTGCCGGCTGGAACGGGCGGCTGCTCGGCACCGGCAATGGCGGCGGGGCGGGGCGGATCGCCTATGAAATGGGGATGGTGGAGGGGCTGAAGCGCGGCTTTGCGGTCACCAACACCGACATGGGCACCGCTCCGGACATCAATGAGGCCAGGACGCACCCTGACCGCTGGGTTGATTTCGGCTGGCGCGCCACGCACGAGATGACGCGCGTCGCCAAGGTGCTGGTCGCCGGCTTCTACAAGGTCGCGTCGTTCCGCGCCTATTTCGAGGGTTGCTCGACCGGGGGGCAGCAGGCGCTCGCCAGCGCGCAGCGTTTCCCGGCCGATTATGACGGCATCCTGGCCGGCGATCCCGGCAACAACCGCACCCATGTCGCGAGTTACTTCCTGTGGAATTACCAGGCGCTCAACGCCGGGGCCGCGGCCAAGCCGTCGGCGGCGCAGTGGCGGCTGGTCAGCCGCGCGGCGCTGGCCGCGTGTGCAGGCAAGGACGGCGGCGCGTCGGGCGACGCGTTCCTGACCGATCCGCGCCGCTGCGGCTTCGATCCTGCGACGTTGCCGTTGTGCGCGGCAGGCGCGAGCGGCGACACCTGCCTCACTGCGCCGCAGCTCGCCACGGTGCGCCGGCTCTACGCCGGTCCGGTCAATCCGCGCACGGGCGAGCGCATCTATGCCGGGTTGACGCCGGGGTCGGAGGCGATGCCGCTCGGCCCGGACGCGCAGGGCGACCCCAAGACTTGGCCGGCGCAGCAATTCTATCCGTTCGACTGGGCGCTGGGCGACGCGTTCGTGGCGGCGAGGTTCGGCTTCGACCGCGACCTTGACCAGGTGGATGCGCGGCTGGCGGGCACGCTGAACGCCAATGCTGCCGATCTGTCGGCCTTTGCGCGGCGCGGCGGCAAGCTGATCCTCTACACCGGCCTCGCCGACCCTGCGGTGCCGTTCCAGGAGGTGGTCCATTATTACGACCGCGTCGCGGCGAGCGCGGGCGGCCCGGAGCAGGCGGCGGCGTTCGCGCGGCTGTTCTTGGTCCCGGGCATGGGGCATTGCTTCGGCGGGCCGGGCGTGACCGACGTCGGCCAGCCCTTCACCTCGACCGTGCCGCCCACAGCGGAGAGCGATGCTTTGATGACCCTCGTCGCTTGGACCGAAGGAGCGCCGGCGCCAACGACGCTGGTAGCGCGCAAGCCTGCGGATGACGGCCACCCGGCGCGGGAGCGGCCGCTATGCCCCTATCCCGCGCTGCCCGACTATCGCAGCGGCGATCCGGCCCGGCGCACCAGCTTCGCCTGCACCCCCCACGCGCGCGGCACCGACCTGGCGCCGGCCTCGCGCTACCTGAACTAGGGAATAAGCGTGGCCGATACGATGCGCGCCGTCGTCATGCACCGGCCCGGCGGGCCCGACGTGTTGCGGGTGGAGGATCGGGCGATCCCCGTGCCGGAGCCCGGTGAGGTGCTGATCCGCGTCCGCGCGTTCGGCCTCAACCGATCCGAGCTGTTCACCCGCCGGGGCCAGTCGCCGGGCATCGCTTTTCCTCGCGTCCTCGGCATTGAGGCGGTGGGGACGATTGCCGCCGCGCCCGGCGGCGGCTTCGCGGTCGGCGACACGGTAGCGACCGTGATGGGCGGCATGGGACGCGCGTTCGATGGCGGCTATGCCGATTATGTGACGGTGCCCGCCGGCCAGGTGCGCGCCTTTCGCAGCGATCTGCCGTGGGCTACCCTCGGCGCGCTGCCCGAGATGCTCCAGACCGCCTGGGGAGCGTTGTCACGCGTCCTGAGGTTGCAGGCTGGCGAGCGGCTGCTGATCCGCGGCGGCACCACCTCGGTCGGGCTCGCCGCCGCCGCGATCGCCAGGGCGATGGGCGCGACGGTTGCGGCGACGTCGCGTGGTGCCGGCGGAGAGGCGCTGGTGCGCGAAGCGGGCGCCGACCACTTCGTCCGTGACGACGGCGCGATCGCGGAGGCGGTGCGGAGCCTGTGGACCGGCGGCGCGGACAAGGTGCTGGAGCTGGTCGGCACCGCGACGCTGGCCGACTCGCTGGTGGCGGTGCGCGAGCCGGGCATCGTGTGCATGGCGGGCATGGTCGGCGATTGCTGGTCGTTCCCCGATTTCGCGCCGATGGACACGATCCCGACGGGCGTGTCGCTCACCACATATTTGGGTGGGGTAGAGGATTTCATGGCCATGCCGCTGCAGGCGCTGATCGATCAGGTCGGCGACGGCGCGCTGCCGGTACGCGTCGGACGCGTCTTTCCGCTGGGGAAGATCGTCGCGGCGCACCGCCTGATGGAGAGCAACGGCGCCGGCGGCAAGATCGTGATGCTCACGGGAGACGAGGAATGAAGCCCTGTCGTGCAGCAGGCGGCGTCGGCGTCGGCGTCGCCCTGGCGCTGGCGGGCGCCACGATCGCCGCAGCGCGGCCGTCGTCGCCCGTCACGACGGCGACGCTGCTTAAGCGGACCGCGTCGTGGAACGACGTGCCCTACACCGCCTATGCCGCGGGCCAGCCGCAGCTGACCACGGTGCGCATACTGATCCCCGCGCATTCGGCGCTGCCGTGGCACCGGCACGTCATGCCCAACGCCGCCTATATCCTGTCGGGGGCGCTGACGGTCGAGGAGCGCGCGACCGGTCGGCGACAGCGCTTCACGGCGGGCCAGGCGTTCGCGGAGTCGGTCGGCAACGTCCACCGCGGCGTCACCGGTGCCCAGCCGGCGGTGGTGATCGTCACTTATGCCGGCGTGCCCGGTCAGCCGCTGTCGTTCGAGGTTGCGCCGTAACTGAGATCGCTCCGAAAGGCCCCCAGACGATGAAGCTGTATGCCTACGACCACTGCCCGTTCTGCGTGAAGGCGCGCTCTATCTTCGGGCTGACCGACACCCCGCTCGAGCTGGCGATCATGCTCAATGACGACGCGGCGACGCCAACCGCGATGATCGGCCGCAAGATGGCACCGATCCTTGAGCATGACGGCGGATACATGGGCGAGAGTATGGACATTGTCGCGCATATCGATGCGCTGACCGGCGGCGGGGTGCTGAGCGGCTTGCGCAACCCGCAGGTCGCGGCGTGGATCGAGGAGGCATCGGCCACGCTCTACCGGCTGGCGATGCCCCGCTGGGCGGCGGCACCGCTGGCCGAGTTCGCGACGCCATCGGCCCGCGTCTTCTTCACGCGCAACAAGGAGGCGATCATCGGCCCGTTCGCCGACCGGCTGGCTGAGACCGACGCGCTTGTCGCCTCGATGGACGAGCGGCTGGCGGCGCTGGCCGGGCTGATCCGTTCAGCCGATGCGGTCAACGGCACGGTTTCGGAGGACGACATCCAGCTGTTCGCGACATTGCGTGCGCTGTCGATCGTGCGCGGCATCACCTATCCGGCGGCAGTCGAGAACTATCGCCACGCGATGGCGGCGCGCACGCGCGTCGACCTGCACGACGCGATCGCCGCCTGACCGTTCCTCCAAAACCCCACAAGCAAGGAACCGTCCCATGGCAAACCAGCAAAACACCGATCTCAGCTCGATCGTCAGCATCGACTATCCGGATTTCGCCACGCTGTCGGCGCCGGTGCGCGACAAGTTCGACAGCCTGTCGACCAAGGTCAACTTCTTCCGCATGGTCGGGCACAGCCAGGGTGCGTTCGTGCCGATCATCGACCTGACCAACGCCATCTTCCGCGACCTCGCCATTTCCGACTACCACAAGGAGCTGCTCGTGGTGCTGGTCGCGGCGCACGAGGACGTGGCCTATGAATGGGAACAGCACGCCTCGATCGGTCAGGCGGCCGGGGTCCGCCCGGACCAGTTCGTCGCGATCGCGGAAGGCCGGCTGGAGGATGCCGACGTCTTCACTGAGAAGGAGCGGTTGCTGCTGCGCTTCGGCAAGGCCATCCTGGTCAAGGGCAAGGCGCACGGTATCCTGTTCAAGCACGCCCTGCAGCATTTCCCGGTCGCGGAATTGAGCGACGCGACTATCGTGCTTGGCTATTACCGGATGATCGCTGGCTACATTCAGACGTTCAACATCCCGATCGACGCCCAGCAGGACGGCAGCTGGATCAAGGGCTGATTGTAGCGCCGCCTAGGCCGGGTGCAGCAGCGTCCGGCTGGCGGCGATCGCATCTACGATGGCGGCCTGGACCGCGGCGATGCGCGGCGCGTGGCGGGTGTCCTGGTGGACGCCCATCCAGATCTCGCGAATGACAGGCTCGCCCGCATCGATGCGGACCAGCCCGGCGCGCCCGGCGGCCAGATAGCAGGGCAGGTGTCCTAGGCCGAGCCCGGCGATCACGCCCTGCACCTGGACCTCGCGGCTGTTGGCGAGGAGAGCGGGCGTGGCCTGAGCGGCCTTGTCGGTGAACCAGCGTCCGTCCGCCGTGTCGAGCAGATCGTCCTGCACCCGCACGATCCTGTGCCCGGCGGCGCCGGATGCCCAGTCGGGCAGGCCGTGCTGCGCCAGATAGTCGGGCGACGCATAGGCGGCAAAGGTCATCGCGCCGACCTTGCGCACCACCGTCTCCAGCGCGTCGAAGCGGCTCAGCCGCACCGCAACGTCGGCCTCTCGGCGGGCGAGGCTGAGCGAACGGTTATCGGTGATGATTTCTACGGCGATGCCGGGGTGCGTTGCCTGCAGCATCGCCAGCGCCGGCGTCAGGACATGGGCGGCGAGTGCCTCCACGGTGGTGATGCGGACCAGCCCTTCGAGCCGGCAGTCGTCGCCAGTGATGGTCCGTTCGAGGGCGAGCGCGGCCTCTTCCATGCGCTCGACGTCGCCGAGCACGGCCGCACCGGTCGGTGTCAGCCGAAACCCGGTGGGGGTGCGTTCCAGCAGCGTGGCGCCGGCCCGACCATGGAGATGGTCGAGCCGGCGGCCCATCGTTGTCTGGCTGACCTTGAGTGAGCGCGCCGCCGCCGACAGCGTGCCGGCGCGGGCGATCGCGAGAAAGGTCTTCAGATCGTCCCAGTCGAGCATCAACGGGCAGCCATCATGCGCGGCGGCGGGCGTCAAGGCTCCACGGTCCCGCCCCGGCCGCAGCGAGGTAGAGGAAGGCGAAGCAATAAAGGATCGCGAGTTCGCCGCCGTTCAACACTGGGAAGAAGCCCTGCGGCGCGTGCGCCATGAAGTAGGCCACGGCCATCTGTCCGGACAGCACAAAGGCGACGGGCCGGGTAAACAGGCCAAGGAGCAGCGCCGCGCCGCCGATCGTCTCCAGCAGCGCCGCGAGGCCGTAGATGCCGGCGATCGGCACCTGTCCCGGTGCTGCACCGGCGGGAAAGCCAAACAGCTTCACCAGCCCGTGCGCGATGAACAGCAGCGCCAGCACGATGCGGAGAACGGAGAGGAGGTATGGTGCCCAGCCTGCGGTCCGGGCGGTGGCGGTATCGGTCGTGGTCACTGGGTTCATCCTTCGATCAGGGTGGGGGAGAGGGGAGCGGATGCGGTTTCGGCGAGCCAATGGTCGATCGCCGCCAGCGTCGCGGGACCGATGGTATGACCGATTCCATGAGTCCGGGTCAGCGTTACCCGGTGCCCCGCCGCCCGCAGCCGCGCGGCCGCGTCGGTGGACAAAGCGGCCGGCATGACCGGGTCGGCGTCGTCGTGGAGCAGGAGAACGGTCGCGGGATCGGCGGCGTGAACCACCGGTGTCGCCAGCCGGCCGGCGACGGCGACGGCGCAACCGCGATGCAGCCCCTGCGCGACGGCGGCCAGCGTCATGATCGCGCCCTGGCTGAAGCCCAGCAGCACCACGTCGTCGCGTCGCACGTCGCGTTCGGACGCCAGCCGGTCGAGCCGCCGGAGGAGGGACGGCAGCGCGCCGGCGACGCGCAATGGGCGGTCTGCCTCGGTAACGCCGGCGACCGAGAACCACTGCCGCGTCCGCCCGCCGCCGTCGAACGGCTCGCAGCCGTCGAGCGCGACGACTTCGGCCACGGATGCGAGCGGTGCCAGCGCTGCGGCCAGATTGTCCGCCGACGACCCGACGCCGTGCAGCGCGATGATCAGCGGCCGGCTCATGCCGCATCTCCGAACGCGAAGGCATCCATCCGCAGCACGCCGTGGGTGGTGCTCTGGTGCAGATGGCGGGCAACGCCGCCGCCGGCACCCATCGCCACGAACAGGGGCAGCAGATGCTCCTCGGTTGGATGGTTGCGCGCGGCAAAGGGGGCCTTGGTACGATAGGCGATCAGGTCGTCCGTGCGCCCGTCGGCAATCGCGTCGCTCATCCAGTCGGCGAAGGCGTCGACCCAGGCCGGTGCGGGCGCATGGAGAGCGTCGCGGTATTCGCGAAAACTGGACAGGTCGTGGGTGAAGCTGCCTGACGCGACGATCAGCACGCCTTCGTTCCGCAAGGGGGCGAGCACCCGTCCCAGCCGCTCGTGCCAGTCGGGGCCCGCCGCTGTCTGGACGGACAGCTGCACCACCGGCACGTCGGCCTCCGGATAGACTAGGCTGAGCGGCACCCAGGCGCCGTGATCGAGCCCGCGTCCGGCCGCACGCGTCACGGCGGCGCCGGCGCTCTCGATCAACGCGGCAACGCGGTCGACCAGCCAGGCCGACCCCGGCGCCGGATAGCGGATCGCGTACAATTCCTGCGGAAAGCCGTAGAAGTCGTGGATGGTCGGGTTGAGGTCGTTGACGCTCACATTGGGGGTGGCGGTCTCCCAGTGCGCCGAAACCGCCAGGATGGCGCGCGGGCGCCCGAGCAGCTGCGCGGCGAGCCCTTCCAGGAAGGCGCGGGCGGGCGCGTCGGTCAGCGGAAAGGTCGGCGCGCCGTGGGAGACGAACAGGGACGGAAGCATGGATCACCTCTTGATCAAGCGTTATCCCCATGTCGCCCCTGCGCCGTCGGTTAGCTATCCGCGATCATCGCACGGCGGCTATGCATATTCGCAGATGCGCCACCTCATCCAGGCGTGGCGGGTTCGCCGCCGATCCATCCCGCTTCGGCGCTGATGTGGCGACACAGGGTGCCAAGCTCGGCGACGGACGCGGCTCGTCCCTGCGCATTAGCCTCTGACGTCAAGGGGGTGGCGACGAGCTGGGCACGCCCCAGCAGGTCGAAGATCGGGAAAGCGGTTGCCGCCAGACTTGGGATGACGGTGCGCTTTGCACGGCATTGCCTTGTGAGCGGACGATCTGTGCGAGCGCCTCGACCGACATGTCCGCCGCCTGCTCCCGCTGACGCTCGGCCGCAATCAGCCCGGCCATTACGATTAGTCCGTCTGCATGATTGCCAGCTCAGGCCAGTTGGGATCGAGGAAGTGAAAATGTCGGCCGCCGGGGAAGGAGAAGAACGGCTTGCCGATGGTCTCCTCCCGGCCTCCTGGCGGTTTCCGCCGCTTCGATATTGTCCACCAGAATACCAGCAGGGGCATGCTCTGCGCTTCGCTCATATCCCCCGCCGCCGCGTCAACGGCCCCTTGTTTTATCCTTCAACGGGGCATCAACGCCGCGATCGGGCGCGCGGACGCTCTCGGCATCCAACTTCCCGCCCGTCTTGATCTGCTCGGCGACGCGCTGTCTGGTCGACTCCCCGGTCGCGCTGATCGCGCGCGTGCTGTCGCCGCGCTCGCGCGCCGTGGCGATGGCAGCGTCGACGAGGGTCTGCGCGGGCGCGAGGCGGGGATCGGCGTGATTCTTCTCGGGCGTGTTCTTCAGGAACAGCGCGGCAAGTCGCTCTTGATGGGGCGAGTGGCCGGTAGGCAGGACGGGACGTTCCAGCGTGCGGACCGCGCGCTGAAGCTGGGTCGGCTGTTGCGACCTGATCTGCACGCCGATCGCCGCGCCGATCTCGCGCACGCGCTCAAGCGCGCCCCCGTCAGGAGGGCGCGTTGCGGGCGTTGCGAGCGGCCAGCACCAGGTCGACGATACGCTCCTGGTGGAACAGCTCGCCGCGCTCGACGACGCACAGCCCTGGACCATCCAGGACGTCCTTCAAACGATCCTGCACGACTTCCTCCAGCTCGCCGGCGAGAACCCAGAAATGGAGGGGGTCGCGGTCGCGTCCCTCGGCGCGGAATTGATCGCATTGGGCGACGGCATGGGTGAGCGCCTTCAAGGCGGCGTGCCCCAGCGCGCGCTCGAACTCGAGCTGCGCAAACAGGCGATGGTGGAACATGGGAAACCTCCGTGATGCCGTGATTGGCGTCCACGGCGGGAGGGGTGCGGCGTGCCGGGTCACAGGACCGCGCTAGCGGCCGGCTTGCCGGGCTGCGGGGGAGCCGATTTACGCAGTAAATTGGGGGGACCGCTGATCCTTGAGGCGGTGCGCCGCGCCCCTCACGATAGGACGAGAGTGACGGACCTGCCCTACAAACCTGCGCCCGGCCGGAGGCCGGTCCGTTGTCTTGCGCGGCGATCGGCTGCTACGTTCGGGGATGGCAACGCAGCAACGCACGGTCGATTACCTGCTCGAACAGGCTGCCGGCGCCGGCACGGTGACGGCCAAGCCGATGTTCGGCGAATATGGCATCTACATCGACGGCAAAATGATCGGGTCGATCTGCGACGATCGGCTCTAGGCGCAGGCATCCTCATCCTGGCCGCAATAGCGTCGGCCTATCTTAGGCTTGAGGGGGCGCTAGACGATCCAATGGTCTCGGCGACTCTGCTCGTGCTGGCCGTGTTGCCCATCGTGCCGATCATCGGCCGGCATTCTACCAATCGATATTGACCGGGCGACAACCGGTTCTCCCTTAGGCTCCCCCCTCAACCTCCGAAAGCGAACGTCATGACCACCTCACCGCCAAGATCGAGTACCATTGGTCGCGCCGGTACGGCCATCGTTGGCGCGGCAACGTTGGCAGGCCTCGGATGGCTCGTAGCCCGCCAGTTAACCCTGCGTCGCCCCGATGCCTTCTACTCGCCCCCGGCTGACATGGGAGGCAACAGTGGCGACTTGCTTCGCTGGGAGCGGCTGGACGCCAGCTGGGTTCCGGCGAGGGCACAGGCCTGGCGTATCCTCTACGTTACGTCCGATATCGCCGGCGAGCTGACCGCGGCGTCAGCGCTGGTCATTGTGCCTGAGGGCGTGACGGCTCCGCCGGTGATCGCCTGGGCCCACGCCACATCCGGCATTGATCCCGCTTCCGCTCCGTCGCTGGCGAAGACCGGCCCTGAAAGCGGTGGGCTGTACATTCTCGACCGCGTGCTGGCCCAAGGCTGGGCGGTCGTCGCCACCGACTATCCCGGCCTTGGCACGTCCACGCCGCACGCCTGGCTGAGCGGCAAGCCCGCAGCCTATGCGGTGCTGGACAGCGTGCGCGCTGCGCGTCGATTGCCGGCAGCCGGATTGAGTGACCGAACGGTGGTCTGGGGCTATTCGCAAGGTGGCCACGCCGCCTTGTGGACGGGTGCACTCGCTCCCGCCTACACACCCGACATCCGCCTCCGGGGCGTATTTGCCGCCGCGCCTGTCAGCCGGCCGATGGCCGTCGTAAAGCATCTCGCTGAGCACCCAACAGTGGGTTCGACCTTGCTCACCTCCTATGCGATCGTCGCGTACAGCCGCACGTATCCCGACGTGCAGTTCGACGACTATGTGCGCCCGTCGCAGCGCGCGCATGTGCGCCGGGTAGCAGCCAACGGATTTCTCACACCCGTGACCATGGCCCGGGCCATGATTGATCGCGCGGTTCGCTCGAACATTTTCAATCGTGCACACCATACCGGACCATTGGGCGAGCGGCTGTCAGAAAATGAGATGACCGGCATCATCACCACAGACCTCCTCGTCGCGCAGGGCACCGCAGACACCTTGGTGCCGTCGCCGATGCAGGACGACTATGTGGCCGCGCAGCGCGCAAAGGGTCAGTTGGTTGATTATCGTCGCTTCGACGGCCTAAGCCATCTCAGCCTGATGCAAGCCCCATCTCCACTCGTACCACAATTGATCGAATGGACCCGCAAGCGGTTCGCCGACTAAAAATCTTCTTTAAGACAAATCGCCGCTATAGTTGTCTGCAAGACACCTTTCGCCGAGTCACCAGAATAGGTGAATTTGCGAACATAGATGAGCGGAACGTTCTTGCGCTGGAACGGCCTTGATAACGGTACACCTGTGACTAAAGTTGCTAGGCGTACCGGTATCAATGGGTGCCTGCTATGTTTGTATGATCATGGCTTTCTTACACTTCTCGATCATCGAGCGACGCTGCCAACTTTCAGCGACGGAGGCGGGCAATTCCATAGCCGGTCAGCGCGCCTAAACCGACGAGGACGCTACCAAACCCTGCCACCAGCCCATTGCGCTGCCGGGTCGTGAAGAACTCTCGTCGGCTGCCCACTACCCGATCAATGGAATCACCATCGATGCGTGCGGGATTGGGGACCGGTTCGTCCAGATTACCGATCTTCGTGCCGACATACTCACCCAGTTGGGCGTCGCCGATCGTGCTTGCCTGCCGATCAGCAAGGCCCGGTGCCAGTGCCTGAGCAATGGCCATCTTGACGGTCGACCTGCCGACCCAAATCTCACGCTGTGGATCCTCGATGGCGAAGGCGATCGCTTCGGCACACAGACGCGGATCGAACAGCGGATCGGGCAGAACCTGCTCATGGCCAGTGTGGTTGCGCGCGCTGCCCGTCTGGGGCGTGTTCACCGTTGGGAGATACACGACCGTCAGCGTGACCGGGACCTTGTCCGCGATCAGCTCGGCGCGAAGTGCGTCGGTGAAGCCGGTGACGGCGAACTTAGCGGCGCAATAGGGTGCCTGCAACGGCGCCGCGCGGATGCCTAGCCCAGACGATATCTGAATGATCGCGCCACGTCCGCGCGGCTTCATGTAGCGCAACGCCGCCAGCGTCCCATGGACCTGGCTGAGATAGGTGGTAGCAGTCACCCGCTTATACTCGTCTGCAGTGATGCGGTCCGCAGCGCCAATAACGGTCGACATCGCGTTATTTACCCACGCATCGATCGGCCCGAGATCCCGCTCTATCCGCTCCGCCGCGGCGTCCACTGCCGTGGCATCCGCGACATCTGCGCTGATCGTCAGCACCTTGCCGCCATGTGCGGCCAGCATGGTGTCGACCTCGGCAAGCCGCGCCTCGTCGCGCGCGATGACTGCAACGTTCCAGCCATTTCTCGCCAGATGCTCGGCGGTTGCCAATCCGATGCCAGTCGTGCCGCCCGTTACCACTGCCGTTCTTGTCATATGGTGCTCCAAATGAGACGCATGCCAAGCGATCGAGCGGCTGCATTGTTGCAGGAATACGAGTCTTGCCGTGGATCAAGGCGCATGTTGGTGAAAACCGTAATTTGACGGCCTGCGTGCGCCTCCCTCGCATCAACGGAGGCTTGATAAAACGTTCGACCGGTTGCGTGAAATGACGTTGAAGACACAAAGCAATCCAGCCGCGGTAAACGGTTCGGTGTTTTGGCGCATCGTCCGGGCACATAGATTTCCTGATCCCTCGACCACGGACGGAATTTGGAAAGTGCATAAATTTCCCGAATCTCGTTTCTTGTAGGAACGTCGCGGCCATCTTGCTGGCCGTTCTCTTTGTGGATGGCGCGTCGGCGTTTCGAATCGCTACTCGTTTGTTAGGGTCAGGACCCATTGATGTGAGCGTTGCGATCTGATTCAGGCTCCGCGAGGAGACCGGGATGAACGACCTTTTTGGCTGACGGACGAGCAGATCGAGCGGCTGCGGCCGTTCTTGGCCAAGAGCCACGGCAGGCCTCGGGTGGATGACCGGCGGGTGCTGAGCGGGATCGTCTTCGTCAACCGCAACGGGCTGCGCTGGCGAGATGCGCCCAGCGCCTATGGTCCCCACAAGACGCTGTACAACCGGTGGAAGCGCTGGGGCGAGCGCGGCGTGTTCACGCGCATGATGGAGGGGCTGGCTGCGAGCGATGCCGAGCCGAAGACTGTCATGATCGACGCGACCTACCTCAAGGCGCACCGCACGGCATCGAGCCTGCGGGTAAAAAAGGGGATCTCGGGCGCCTGATCGGGCGCACCAAAGGCGGCATAAACACGAAGCTCCATGCCGTCGCCGACGCGAACGGTCGCCCCCTGAGCTTCTTCATGACCGCCGGCCAGGTCAGCGACTACACCGGTGCAGCAGCGCTGCTGGACGACCTGCCGAAGGCGCAGTGGCTGCTCGGCGACAGGGGCTATGACGCCGATTGGTTCAGGGACGCTCTCCAGGCCAAGGGCATCCAACCCTGCATCCCGGGCCGACGATCGCGCAACGAGCCGGTCAGGTACGACAGGCGCCGCTACGCGCTCAGCCTCTACGCGCTGAATCGCGGACCGCGTTGGGAAGCGGGGGCGGCACTCGCCAAGGGCGGTATCATCCTGGTCTTCGGGCTCGCCGTGATCGTCGAGATCGCCGACAAGATCGCCAACGGCGTGCCCCCCTCGTCGACGCTCATGCTGACCTTCGGCGGTGTCGCCCTTGCCGCCAACCTCACCTGTCTTGCGCTCCTGTGGCGGTTCCGGACCGAGAACGTGAATATGTCGAGCACGTTCGAATGCTCACGCAACGACGTCGCCTCGAACGTCGGCGTGCTTGTCGCGGCCGGGCTGGTTGCGGGGACAGGATCGGCTTGGCCGGATATTGCTGTCGGCGCGATCATCGCCGTCATCTTCCTACACTCGGCCTGGCGTGTTCTGCGCGAGGCCGTGCCCGCATGGCGCGAGGCGCGGCCGATGCCGGCTGAGGTGTTGCGATGACATCGCGGCCATTTCGGGCTAAGGCTCGCGCCGTGCATCGTCTCTTGCGCCTGTTCCTCATGCTGATCGCATCGTCGCTGGTCATGTCGGCTACGGTCCATGCGCGCGAGCTTCCCGGCCCGGTGATGATCGAATGCAGCGGCACCGTTCACGAGGACGGCGACGCCGATCAGTCGCAGGGCGACGCCGACAAGGCCATCCCGCATCATCATGGCACCTGCCACGGGCAGGCCATGCAAATACCGGGAGGCGACGAGCTGCCGGCGAGCCGTGCGCTCGCCGAGCTGCGTGGGATCGCTCCCGATGACCGGGAGATGGCATCGAACGCGGTCGATCCGGCTCTGAGGCCACCCGCCGCCTGACGAACGCCGTCGACCGGTCCCGGCCGGTCACACGTCTTCGTTCGTCAGGACTCGTCACCAATGCAGAGATTGATCGCGGCGCTGCTCGCCGCGGCGTCCTGCGCCTCCTTGGCGCAGGCGCAGGAGGGGCCGGTCGCGACCGACGCCTCCCCCCAAGCCGGGCTGTCGCTCGACCAAGCCGTTGCCGCGGCCGGGGGCAGCGCACCCGCAGCCGACGCGGCAACCGCATCCATCACCGCCGCAACCGCTGCACGCAACGTCGCCGGCTTGCGTCTCAACCCCAGCTTCCAGGGTCAGGTCGAGAACATCGCCGGCAGCGGCCCATATCGCGGCCTGCGCAGCGCCGAGACTACGGTCGGCGTCTCGATCCCGATCGAGCTGGGCGGCAAGCGCAGCGCCCGCATCGCGGTCGCCGATGCGGCCACGGCGCGGGCGAGGCTTCAGGCGACGATCGCCGGCGCGGACATTCGCCTTCAGGTGACGCAGCTCTACGTGGAGGCGGTCGCAGCCGAGCGGCGGGCCGTGATCGCCGTCGATCAAGCGCGGATCGCGAGCGAGGCGCTACGCGCCGCGCAGGTCCGCGTCCGTGCGGGGCGGGCATCGCCGATCGAGCAGCAACGCGCCGAGGTCGCGCAAATCAACGCCGATGCCAATGCCGAACGCACCCGGCGGCTCGCCGACGCGAGCCGGACCAACCTGGCGCGCAGGATAGGGCGCCCGATCATCGGCACACTCGATCTCCCCTGGCTCGACGGTCTGCCGCAGCCGGTTGCCGGCCCGGCTCAGCCGATCGATGCCGCCGGCACGCTCGCGCTCGCGGCGGCCGATGCCGATCTGGTGGTGGCCGATGCCGGGGTGCGCCTCGCCCGGTCCCAGCGCGTGCCCGATCTGGCCGTGGGGCCGGCGCTGCGCCGGCTCGAACAGACCAACGATACGGCCGCGGTGTTCAGCATTTCGGTGCCGATCCCGGTGTTCAACTCCGGGCGGGCGGCCGTCGCGCAAGCGACGGCCGAACGGACGCGGGCCGAGGCGCAGCGCCGCGTGACGCAGCTCGACGTCGAGCAGGCAATCACCGATGCTCAAGCGGAGGCGGACAATGCCGCGGTGACGGCGCGCGCCGCGAACGGTCCGGCACTGGCGGCCGCCCAGGAAGCCGCCCGCATCGCCCGTATCGGCTATCGCGAGGGCAAGTTCGGCCAGCTCGACCTCCTCGATGCCGAACGCACGCTCGCGGAAACCCGCGTGGCTGCGATCGATGCCCTTGCCGCCTACCGCAATGCTGGCGCCCGTCTCGAGAGACTGACCGCTCCGGCGCCCGACCGACAGGAAACCAACCGATGATCCGGATCAAGCCGCGCCGTGCGGCATCACTGGCGCTCGTTCTCCTCCTCGCCTCCTGCGGTCGCGAGGGTGTCGATCAGGGCGCGCCCGCCAACGCCGAAGCCGAACATCCCGAGACGGAGGGCCATGCCGACGAAGGAAAGGTGACGCTCGCCCCCGATCAGATCGCGGCGGCGGGTATCCAGCTCGCCCGTCCGACCGTGGGCGGATCGGGTACGATCGAGCTGCCGGCGACGATCGAAGGCGATCCGCAGGGGACGCAGGTCGTGTCGGCCGCGATCGGCGGTCGCGTCGTCTCCCTGACCCGCAACCTCGGCCAGTCGGTCAGCCGCGGGACGACCCTGGCCGTGATCGAGAGCCGCGAGGCCGCGCAGCTCAAGGGCGATGTGGAGGCGGCGCGGGCGCGGCTTCAGCTCGCCAATTCCAACCTCGCGCGCGAGCAACGGCTGTTCGCCGAGCGCGTTTCGCCGGAACAGGACCTGATCGCGGCACGCACCGCCGCAACCGAAGCGCGCATCGCGTTCCGGCAGGCGCAGGCGCAGGTCGGGGCGGCCGGCGGCGGCGGAGGAGGGCTCAACCGGCTGGGCATCGTCTCGCCGATCTCGGGCCAGGTGATCGCCCGCAACGTCGTGCTGGGACAGACCGTCGCGGCCGACGCCGAGCTGTATCGGGTAGCACAGCTCGGGCGGGTATCGCTGGCGCTGAACCTGCAACCGGCGGACGCGGGTCGCGTCGCGGTGGGGGCGACCGCCACCGTGCGGGCGGCGGGACGTCAGGCGACCGCGCGCATTTCCTTCGTATCGCCGGCGCTCCATCCCGAAACCAGACTCGTGCCGGCAATCGCAACGCTCGACAATGGCGGCGGTCGGTGGCGCGTCGGCGAGGCCGTTACCGCCTCAATCCAGCTCATGGGCAGCGGCGGGGACGGCGCCGTTCGAGTGCCGCTCACCGCAATCCAGACGGTCGAAGGCAAGCGGGTCGTGTTCGTCCGCACCGCCACCGGCTTCCAGGCAACGCCGGTCACGGTCGGGGATACCGCCGGCGACAGCGTGATCGTGTCGGCCGGGCTCACTGGCCGCGAGGAGATCGCGACCGTCAACAGCTTCACGCTCAAGGCCGAACTCGGCAAGGGCGAAGCGGCGCACGAGGACTGATCGATGATCGCCCGCATCGTCACCTGGGCGGTCGAGAAGCGTTGGCTCGTCCTGCTGCTCACCGCCATCGCCGCCGTCATCGGTGGCTTCTCGCTTTACCGGCTGCCGATCGACGCGGTGCCGGATATCACCAACAACCAGGTCCAGATCAACGTCCGCGCGCCCGCGCTGTCGCCCGAACTGGTGGAGAAGCAGGTCTCGTTTCCGATCGAGACGGCATTGGCCGGCATCCCCGGCCTCGAACACACCCGCTCGCTGAGCCGCAACGGCTTCGCGCAGATCACGGCCGTGTTCACCGACGCAACTAATATCTACTTCGCCCGCCAGCAGGTTGGCGAGCGGCTGCAAGGCGTAGGCGAGAACCTACCCGCCGGCGTGAACCCCGAGATGGGGCCGATCGCGACCGGGCTGGGCGAGGTCTATATGTGGACCGTCCGGCTCGCCCATCGCTCGGACGATCGCCACCTTCCCGGCGAGCCGGGGATGCAGCCGGACGGCAGCTACATCACGCCGGAAGGCGAGCGCCTGACCCGCGAGGAGGATAAGGCGACCTACCTGCGCACCGCGCAGGACTGGATCGTCACCCCGCTTCTGAAGAACGTGGACGGGATCGCGGGCATCGATGCGATCGGCGGCTACTCCAAGCAGTTCCTCGTCGTGCCCGACGTGCAGAAACTCTCGGCTCTGAAGCTGACGCTGACCGATCTCGCAACCGCGCTCGAACGCAACAACACCAGCGTTGGTGGCGGGTTCGTCAACCGCAACGGCGAGGGATTGGCGGTTCGCTCGGACGCGCTGGTCCGCAACGCGGCCGAGCTGTCGCGCACGGTCGTGGCGACCCGCGAGGGCGTACCGGTGACGCTCGATCAGGTGGCGAGCGTCCGCACCGGACAGGCCATCCGCATGGGCTCGGCATCGGAGAACGGCACGGAAGTCGTGGTCGGCACCGCCATCATGCGGATCGGCGAGAACAGCCGGACCGTAGCTACCGCGGTTGCCGATCGATTGAGGTCGATCAATGCCTCGCTGCCGCCCGACGTGGTGGTGGAACCGGTCCTGGACCGCACGGCACTGGTCAACTCGACCATCGCCACGGTCGCCAGGAACCTATCGGAAGGGGCGCTGCTCGTCATCGCCGTGCTGTTCCTGCTGCTCGGCAACTTCCGCGCCGCGCTGATCGCGGCGCTGGTGATCCCCGTCACGATGCTCCTAACGGCAACGGGCATGCTCCGCGCCGGCGTATCGGCCAACCTGATGAGCCTGGGCGCGCTCGATTTCGGCCTGATCGTCGACGGCGCGGTCATCATCGTCGAGAACGCCTTGCGGCGTATCGCCGAGTTCCAGCATCGTGAAGGCCGGCTGCTGACGGTGCGCGAGCGATTGGAGACCGTCGCCGGCGCCGCCCGCGAGATGATCCGCCCGTCCGTCTACGGACAGGCGATCATCATCCTCGTCTACGTGCCGCTGCTGACGCTGACGGGCGTGGAGGGTAAGACCTTCGTGCCGATGGCGCTGACCGTCATCATCGCGCTCGCCTTCGCCTTCGTCCTCTCCCTCACGTTCGTGCCTGCCATGATCGGGATCTGGCTGTCGAAGCGCGTCGACGAGGGGGACGGCCGGATCGTCTCCTGGCTCAAGCGCCGTTACGAGCCCGGCCTCATCCGAGCGATGGGTCGGCCGACGATCACGATCGGCGCCGGTGTCGCCGGCTTCATCGTGGCAGCACTCGCCTTCATCTCGCTGGGTCAGGTGTTCCTTCCCCAGCTCGACGAAGGAGATTTGCTGATCCAGGCCATTCGCGTGCCGTCGACCTCGGTCGAGCAAAGCCAGGCGATGCAGGCGCAGATCGAGCGCACGATCGCGAAGGAACCGGAAGTGCGGTTCGTCTTCTCCAAGACGGGCACGGCGGACCTCGCCTCCGATCCCATGCCCCCCAACGCGACCGACAATTTCGTCATCCTCAGGCCCCGCGACCAGTGGCCCGACCCGAAGCTCGCCAAGGAAGAGCTGGTCGAACGACTAGAGACGAAACTGAACAGGCTGCCCGGCAACGCCTACGAGATCACCCAGCCGATCCAGATGCGGTTCAACGAGCTGATCGCCGGCGTGCGCGGCGACGTCGCGGTCAAGGTGTTCGGCGACGACTTCAACGCCATGAACCGTACAGCCGGGAGGATCGCCGGCATCCTGCGGCGGACGGAGGGAGCTTCGGACGTGCGGGTCGAGCAGACCGAAGGGCTGGCGATGCTCGATATCCGCGCCAATCGCGACGCGATGGCGCGGCTAGGCGTCACCGCGCAGGACCTTCAGGACACGGTATCGGCAACGCTGGGTGGTCGCGAGGCCGGGTTCATCTTCGAGGGAGACCGCCGCTTTCCGGTGGTTGTGCGCCTCTCCGAAACGCAGCGCGCGGACCTCGGCCTGCTGCAACAGGTGCAGGTGCCGACACCCGCCGGCGCGTTCGTGCCCCTCGCCAGTGTCGCCGATATCCGCGTCACAGATGGTCCGAACCAGATCAGCCGAGAGAACGGCAAGCGTCGGGTGGTCGTCCAGGCGAACGTCCGCGGCCGTGACGTCGGCAGCGTGGTGAC
>Ga0325401_1000793_pt1 | contig 24561 bp, 10 predicted proteins | sample PopdelMetagenome_FD_205666 | JGI IMG/M metagenome (GOLD analysis project Ga0325401, IMG submission 205666) | Populus deltoides microbial communities from Bellville, Georgia, United States - Xylem-PdKOR-R2 | ecosystem: Host-associated > Plants > Phyllosphere > Stem > Wood/Secondary xylem | place...
CAATAAAAACTAGATGGGGCATCTAATAACAATAATATCTCAAATTGCTGTCCATGCGCGGATGCCAGTACAGTTCTTTCTCAATTATTACCAAGAAAAATCGGCACTGCCCACATCAGATATCTTTTCGCCCAGCTCTTTCGAACTTAAGGGATACGATGTGAAAATGAGCGAATGTGAGAAGCACCTTTCTGCATTTAAATAACTTTGACCTTACCATACAAAAGCAGGTGCTAAACATGTTCAAATATCGAATTGAATGTGTTTACCATACGTCGAGGCCCAACTTTTGATTGTAAAACCCCAATTTTCTTGGAACAAATTTGTAGTCAGCCACATCGATCCGTGACCTTTTCCTTTCAAAAGATTTTGATGGGAGCATCGTTTTTGTAGCCAAAAAATAAAATATAAAAAAATTGAAGGCAATTGAGTTGATATTGGAAGGTTACTAAAAAATCTTAGGTATAAGAAAAGAGTAACCCTAACTTTACTACTAAAACTAGTGTATTGGCACAATATTTTGTTCATGGACCGATATGAGGACTGATTCAGGGAATGATTAATTTCTAGCATTACTTGAATGGGGATTGGCACAAGAAATTAATATATATATATATATATATACAGGAGCGGAAAGCTATAGGGCCGTGAGATGCAAGGATTCGTCAAACCTTACAAAAGACCTTGCTTGCCGAGCTAGCTAGCTAGTGATGTGGATCACAGTGGTATCATTGAATCAAATTCTGATAAAGCTTAGTCAACGACACTACTTATAAACGCGTTTTTGGTAGTTTCTGCATTGATTGAAGAAAATATTGCATGATGTTGAGCCGATTCTTGGAAACCTGTAACAGGGGGATTCACCAATATAATTGGTGATCCATGTGGCATATTGGACGGGACATCCACCGGCTGTAATGTTGTTAATATATTATATTGTTTTTTATTTAAAAATATATTAAAATAATATATTTTTAAAATTTAAAATTTTATTTTTGATATCAACCCATAAAAAAATTTTAAAATTATAAAAATAATTTCAAGCAAAAATAATTATTTTTTTAAAAACACGTGGCCAACGGTGAAAACAAACCGGCACTAACAAAGGAGAAGGTGATGTTTTGTGTAACATTTTGCTTGTATGGTGGTGATACTGGAACCGATTTAAAAAAACTGGCTGCTAAAAAATAATTTGTGTTTGGTTTAGAAAGATGTTGATAAAATATGATATTTGGCTATGAAATAGTGTCCTCTCTTCGGTACCGTTTGAGAACATGGCTGCGGCTGTGTTTCTAAAAAATTTGAAATTTTTTTTTATTAAAATTTAATATGGTTTATACGTTTTGAATCGTTTTGATGTGCTGATGTCAAAAATAATTTTTAAAAAATGAAAAAACATCATTGACATGTATTTTGATATGAAAAGTTATTTAAAAAACATCCACAACCACACTACCAAACAGGCTCTTCAATATCACAGAAATGGAGAAAACATCAATTTAAATTGAATATTATCCCCGCAGATATTTTTCACAATCAAATAAATTTTAAAACAACGATTGTACCAAACAAATGTCCAATCACGATACGAAAGCATACTTTAAATACCAGAATGAGCATGCAACCCGAATATGCAAGAATATTATGTTTTTGTGCCAGGCCGACACGTCACAGCGTAGGACAAGGGTGTGAAGTTGCTGCAATTTCTATAATTTATCTCACTACACGTTCCTTGCAATAAAAAACAGAACAAGGAAATATACTATCCCAATGTGTACAGTTCCATGGCCCACCTCCGAATATACCGCGTATAGTATCATATTTTAATTTTAATCTGCTGACTTTGATTGGGAGCTTTTTTCTTATATAAAATATAAACCTGAAATGTGCATCGTGAGTAATCATTATCTTGGTGTCCCGGTATATTCTCTCGGCGTTTTAAATTATATTCAGGCTAGCGTGGTGTTGAAGGCTTGTACATTTGTTTTTTTTATTTATAAATATATTAAAATAATTTTTTATTTTTTATTTTTTTTAATATCAAAACATAAAAAGAAATCAAGAATATAAAATTTTAATTTTAAATAATAATAATAAAAAATTATAAAACACCATTTATAATTTATTGCCGCCGCCCAGGTGAGATCCACTCATACCTAAAAATCTTACCGTCCAAGATTCCATACCAATTATAATATATTTTACTTGTCAAGAGGGTGTACTTGGTACACATGGGACCAACCAACCATACATTTACACCTCGTTTGAAAATATATTAATATTAATTTTTTTAAATATTTTTTTATTTTTTAAAAATTATTTTTAATATCAATATATTAAAACAATTCAAAGAAATAAAAATAATATAAAAAAATGAATTTTTTTTGAAAAATTCCAGTTTTTATTTTGTCATTCAAGGTAGATGTAATGTTGTGGTAACTTATATTTTTTTATCAACCAATAAATAAATAAAAATTGCATTAATTTTAAATCTTAATTTTATAAAAATAACATACTTTTTATTAATGGAGACCTTTTTTTTATTTATTTTACATATAAAAATCCTTTTGTGATATTTTTACAAAACATATATTTTTTTAGATTTTTTTTTAAAACCACAGCTAAAAATGTCTTTTTAAACTACAATGTCAAATATATATTTGCATCTCTTTATCGGTCTACAAAAATCACAATATCACTTTTGAACGGTTTGTGTGATCTACTCCAATTATCATTGATAATTTTTGTTGATATTATTAAATTTATTTTGTCAATATTTTTCTGATAACAACAATAATATTATTATTAGAATTTTAATGTGTCTATAATATATATATATATATATATATTATTGTAAATTATATCATGTGATTTTATAATTTAAGATAGTTGTTTCCGACACATATAAATATCAATTTTTTTTATCTCAATGTGCTAAATTGCAAAAAAACTACGGAGACGTGTCTCTTCAGTGAATCTTAAGGCTAAATGACTCCTGCAGCTACTTAAAACTAATAAAGTCATTTCTTGGTTTACGTGGTGAAGTGTCATTCTGATGGGACTTCTGAATACTCCGATGGCCTGACAGAAAAATCTGAAGAATATCATATTTTTTTTGTCATGTCCAAGGCATGATGCTTTTATAAATGTTGATACTTGAAGTTTTACCGTGTATTCCGAGAGAGAGGGTGTGTAACAGTATGTTGATGCTTTTATTGCATGACCACTTCAGAAAAAAACCTCAAATCTTATTTGATGAAGGCTCTCCATGGAAATGGCTACTTTCAGTATAAAGACAAGTCTGGGTTCGTGCTTGTGCTTGTGCTTGTGCTTGTGGGCATTCCCATTTAGACTTATTTTGGTTCATTGAACTGTCCATATGAGTTCAAGGACGGACAATGTATGAAGAAGAAGAGATTTGAAACCGAAAAAAAAAGAACCAAGAAGCCTGCAAATTGTTTAATCCATCTGCTTTCCAGCATTTATTACAGCATGTGATCCAAGAGAAATTGTTCAAGGTTTGGAATTGCAGCTGCATATACTCCATAGAAAGAGCTTTGCCGCTCTCTCGGATGTGTTTGATATTTTGTTTTAAAAACATTTTTAAAAATAATTATATTTTATTTTATTTTTTATTTTAAATTAATATTTTTTTGATATTTTCAAATCATTTTATATACTAATATCAAAAATAATTTTTAAAAAATAAAAAAATATATTTTTAATATATTTTAAAATAAAAAAAATTTTAAAAAGCAATCACTATTACATTCCAAAACACAATTAAAAAAAACCTAACCTACTTTTTGTTAATTTTTTATAATAAATAAATACATTTTTTTACAGGTCACAAGTCTAGTAATCGAATAGTTACGAACAACTTTGCCATCTAAACTAGTTTCCATCAAGAACCTGTGTTCATCTACAACTAGCTAGTAACCGATTTCCATATTTTATTATTGATGAATCTAAATAAAATATAATTAAAACTTCAAATAAAAAAATAAATTCAAAAAATTCTTTCAAAATACACTTTAAAAAACATAATATATATTTAGACTCAAGGAATATAAGTTCGGGCATGCTAGCCTGACCCATACTGGGATGGGCGTGTCAATGCCTAACAGAGGGGCTGGGCACCCCAACACTCTCTAGGGTTCGGGCACGCATCCCGAGCCCAATGTGTTCGGGATTAGAAGCGCACCCCGAGCCCAATGTGTTTGGGTCGAGACAGCGTGCCTAAACTCATTTTTCATCTTTAATGGTTTAGAGTCCAACACTTACCAGAGATTTTTTGAGACCCCACGTGGGTCTTATATCAATCAAAAATGACCTTTTATAGGTACCAGCTACCGATCACCTGACTTACCAGATATCACCTGGTACTGCCATAGTTATCGATCACCTTGGCTTACCAGACATTACTTGCTACTAATTACCTGCTCTTGATCTTTGTATATCAAGTCACCAGACATCTTGACTAAAAAAAAATGAATTAAATTAAATTAAATTGCTTGAAGACATTTCTTACGCATGAGACTCAGCAATTATATTTCATATCATTGAAGAATTACTTGCGTTTTAATGAATTACATGACAGCATAATTTCAAAGAAAGTGCAAAACCATAATGTAACTCACCAGTGACTGCACTGTACGTACGAACACAAATCGGAAACAAACTTTTCCAGTTTCTGTATAAAATTGCCACGGCAGTTTTTATACCATCTTAGGTTGGCAAACTTCTTAAGTATGCAAGACTACATTTTAATTAGTATCTTAATCCCATTGCACTACTGTGCATTAATGAAGGCATCTTCAGCAATAATGAATTAATTGCAAAGTCATTTTCTATTCATTTTTATAGATAATATTCAGAAAAGACACACGTAATACATAGCAAGGGAGCCAAAAATTTCCATAATACTACAACGGTCAAAGAAAAATCCAATTCAAGTTACAGAGATCATTCCCTTTACTTTGGTTGTCTTTTACCCCCTCGCCCTTACTAGTCCTAGATGATCCGTTTCAACGTTATCAACTAGCTAAAAAAAGGCAACTTGAAAATTTCAAGGTGCTGAAATTTCCAGCGGCACACCAGGGGTAGGCTCAAGTGCCTGGGTATCTGGTAGTTCCTTAGCTAAAAGCTCCTACAAAAATAGAAGATTTTGATGCCTCAATGTTCAGCTTTATATGCAGGAAAAATTCACCAAATAGAGAGGACAAGTGATCCTGGGGCTAGAAAAGAATGTTTACAACAATCAAAGAGGACATATAGCTGCTGCTTGTCAAACTACCGTATTTTAACCCAAAAAAGAGAGACCAGAACTGATTCCAGACTGTCAGCAATTCATTGTTGACTTACTGCAAAACGCATTTTCTTTTTGTAATATGAGGACACAACAAGAAGAGAACTATATTGACTATTCACCAAATAAATCTGTCCGCAGTGTCCCTGAAAGCCCAGCTAGCTAGCACCCCAGCACACGATGATATCAATTTAGTCACCACCAGTCACACAAATATGACAACATCAAACTGGCATCTATGTATTTACAATGCAGCTCATATACCTTCCACACAGGGATATCCACCACAGAAGTTTGACATCACTCAGTTGGACTTGACATAGCTTAGACAAGATTCTTTGCACAAATACAACCAAGTGATTTGTAATTTTTACGATATATCAAGTAATATTGCAGATGTGCATAAAAGTAAGATATTTTTAGTTGCCTTTCTGTTTTTTTCTTCAAATTATAAACTTATTATTCTTTCATTTTCAAATAAAACTTGACTCGAATAAATTGGTTGAACAGATTTTCATTTTCCCTTTTTCTTCCCCAGCTTTGCCTACTATGAAATTGTACTACTTTTGGGCAGAGTTTGATTAAATCTTGAAAGGAGTGACAACAATCAACTTTTGTCACAATGATTAGGCTGTTTTTGATAAATCACAAAATGGATCCATGAAGAGGCTCCTTATCTTCCAGTACTCAGTTGAGAATAAGGGAAAGGAGAAAAATAGCAATATTTGCATCGCACTCCAACAATATATATCCCTTATATGATCTACTATTCTCTCCCGTGTTGTACTACATCAATTTAGGAGCACTAGCCTTGCAATTCATCTCATACAGCACATAATAGTTAAAACATGACACAGTTACCCCATATTGTTTTTGCATTATCCAGAATCATGCACCCCTAAACTGATTTTACTCTATGAGAACTTATGTAGTCTGTAGGTAAAAAGATAGCAAACCTTGAATGATTCTACTGTTCCCTCTGCCTGAATGATACTGGCAAGAAACCCTTTGCCATCGAGGTCTCCATTTTTCATTGGTACAATAAACCTAGAAAATAAGGACAAGTCAATAAAAATATATAGCAGCCATAAATAAGTACGTCAACAGAGATGTAAAAAACAAGGTACAGGCTGAGTACTTGGCACGCAGCAACTTCGCAAGTTTAACTGCATCTTCTTGTCCTGAAACCAAAGTAAATTTAGGCAGAAGCTGTTTGACGACTGGTGTGATAACAATGTCAGCACGCTCCTTCTCAAGAAAATCCTTGTTATATACACAGTGAGGCTCATAGTAGAGTGTTAATTGACCTCGTGAAGAATTGATGAGGTATCTGAGTTCATAACCAGATAGTCACTTAATACTGGAATGGGTACTGAACATAGGCAACACAAGTAATTAGTACAACTTTGCAAGCACAGAAACTCTTACCCATTCTCAGGGCGCTGCCAAGGAGGACCTAGAACTGGCCCTGCTGTTGCTTTAACTCCAACTTTAGAGCCATTTCTGGCATCAAATTCAGAACTCTCACCAGGTTCTAGATAAATGACCTGAAAGAAATGTGAGGGCTTTGTTTGTATTTGAATGAGATGTATTAAATCATCGTTACATGAAAAATACATGACAAATTATTTTTATCGTAGCATTGCATGTCCAATCATAAAGCTTCAAACTGTTTTGAAGTAACTTCAGTGCATGGATTGTTCATCACAACATCTACATTGGGAAGGGGAGAGTAGAGAGCACACATGCACTGGAAAACCTTCTAAGTCCATCCAAAATCATGTTTATGTGGTATACTGGTATGACCATAGCTTTTTAATGTAAAAACGAAGCCATAAATTATGCTCTGCTTCAATCTAACAATGGCGCAGGCTCAAATCTAGAAAAGTGACTGCATGGTATCGGCAAGTGTTTAGTCTGCCTTAACTAACAAGCATGCGCCCATACACGCATGATTGCAACCACTCATGTAGTCTCTTACCCAAGCAAGCCTGTGATACACAGACCAAGCACAACCAAGAACTTTTTTTCAAAGGGAGAATGACTAGAGTAACTTCATGACTCTTCCTCTTGTCTTGTAGCAAGTCCAGTAGTTTATTGAGTAAAAGAAGCTTATTACTCTGCAGAATCAATTTCTGAAGCTCTGGAAATGTGACATTACTTCTTACGAGGACAGAAAGATCATAATTTCTCCCATGAGTGATGGCATGGGTGATGGTGTGCTTAGAAAGAAGAACTTTATAGAAGAATCCTACTGAGGAAAAAATGTGACTAGATAGATACTAGTGAAGTCAAGATTGATGCTTTAAAGTTTAAAAGTCATTATGCTGTCTTTTATATCTCTTTCCAACAGTAGATAATGTTCATGTCCCATTAAAAAAAAAAAAGGCATTTACTCAAGAAATATGCATATCTGGTCAATGCAACCAAAAATGAGAGATAAAATTTGCGATCGAGAGAAACTTACATTACTAAAAAGGGGATCCAGCAAAGGCTTAGCATTTGGAGTTGCAATGACTCTGAGATTTGGAGATGATTCAGAAAGTGGCTTTAGGGTCTTTAAGTGGCAATGGTCATCGAGGCTTTGAGTGATCAACAGGCAATCCACTTGAGGAAGATCACTAAGCTTCATATTGACATTATATTACCAATTTCCATCAATCACAATCATTCCCACAATAAATTACAAAGGAAAATAATTGTAAAATGCCACTACCGAGCGTAGCCCCACTTTAATAGCTAGTAGGCTACAAATTAAATTGACTCTGTATATGCTTGGACGACAAAAAAGGCAAAGAGCATAGGGTCAAAATTCAGCAGGCAGTTAACACTTAACAGTTCAAAGATTAGAAGGAGCAGTACCTGGAAATTCTTAAGGACCTTCTTGGCAGCATCATAAAGCCATGGAATTCCAAAATCTAAGTTACCCACCAAGATTGGGTCAACCAAAATATTAGCCCCGCCTACCTCCCACAACCAGCTATTCCCCTAAAATTAAAAAGAACGAAATGGATACTATTTCAAAGAGGAAAAAAAACTGAAAACAGATCAATCATGCATAAGGCAAGGGATGCCCAGATGAAGAAGAAACCGAAAATATCACCTCTAAGTAAGTGAGCCTAAACACATCAGTGTCGGTGGCAGCAGAAGCGGGCCCAACAGTGCTCTCTTCTTCAGAGACAACAACCTTATGACACCTGTTTCTAGGTAACTTGAATGATCTTGAACTGTGGCTGATTGGAGTATTATAAGATGAGGATAGATCAAGACGGGTGGGTGAGGATAGCTTAAAAGGAGAAAAGGGTCTGGTTGTTCTTCTACAAGAATTATAGAGAAGAGAATAATAATAACTGTATTGAACAAGAACAGCCATGAGATGATAATGAATTTAAGGAAGGAAGATTAAGACAGAGTAAAGACTGTTGTTTAGGTTAGTTTTTTTGTTCTCTGCTCCGGTGTTTCTTCCCGCGAATTCTTCCACTAAACTTCTTTCTGGTCGTGAATGGCTAGCGACTTTGCACATTTGCATGGCTTTGATTCTGCCACGTGGTTAACAACAACCCATCTTTTCTAATTACGATCTTTGGCTAAGAAAGTAACAATGATTGAAAATGCTTAATTACATCTACATTAAAAAAAAATTAATATTAATAAATTAAAATTATAAAAATTATCAATTTTATATTAAAAAAATAGTCACAATCCTTCTTCTAAGATCTAGTGTAATTGTTTTTATTTTTTAAAATATTTTTTATTTAAAAATTTATTAAAATAATATTTTTTTATTTTTTAAAAATTATTTTTAAAATTAGCTATTAAAATAATTTAAAAAAAATATTAATTTGAAGTATAAAAAATTAATTTTTTAAAAAAAATATTTTTAAAATAAAGAATAAAGAATAAAACTATTCAGCGGCCTCTGATTGTGTCAGAAAGAGTAGAAAGCAGCTTTGCAGTTTGCACTTCAAAATTTAAAATCAAACAATAACACTAATTTTGGTTTCTTCACCCACTGATAAATTGGATTCAAAGGTCATGTACACTTCACAATTCTAATCTAATTATCTAAATGAGAAAGAATTGCCCGTAAACAATCGTACAACCATTCAAACATTGTACAAACACCTTTCTTTGTTCGAACAACCCGACCACCTTCGGAATTGAGCCAGTACTAAACAAAAAGGAATATCCTTCTCACCTTATACTCGTATTAAAAAGGTGAGGAGGTCGAGGAGTGTTTTTTTTACCTTTGCATCCACAAAAATGAAGACCAGTCATAGGGATATACTGTACAGTGGCTCTTTGCACGTCCACATAAATCAAACAATATTAGTAAAAAAAAAATAAGAAAAAAATTTTACAGAAAAAAACTCAATGAGAATAAAAAAAAATTTAGAAATAATTTTTTTAAAAAATAAATTATAATTAAAAGAATTGGGAAACACTTGAAAGATTAAAAAATTATACAGAAGTGAAATTGAAAATTATTTGTAATATAGAGTGAAAAATAGAAAAAAATATATATAAAGGGCTAAAATATAGAGTGAAATCTTTAACCTGGATTCAATCAATAAACCTAATTTTCAACTAATTTAATTTCGAATGATGATATCAATAAAAAAAATATTAATAAAAAATGAAAAAAAAGGATTAAAAATTATATAAAAAACCCAAGGAGGATGCAATTTAATAAAAAAATAATTAAAAGATAATCCCACATAAAATAAATAGAAATTAAAAGAATAAGGACTAGATTTTAAAGATTAAAAAAATCACATGGGTGAAATTAAAAAACATCTGTAAAAAATAAGAAAACTCGGGCAAACATACTAAATCCGGTCAAATCTTAAAAACTCGCAACTTATAAAACCCTGAATCCAGGTCCAATCAAGAAGTTTATTATGAGCCAATTTAAAAATATAAATTTTAAAAACTTGTCAAAGCAAAAAAAAAATGGCAGTTAAAGAAACAAGGAATAAATTTGATAGGAAAAAAAATAAAGGAGGGTGAAATCATAAAACAAAACCAATTTAAAAACGATCAAAAGTAAAAACTTGTTGAGGCAAAAAAAATAGCAATCAAAAGAATAAGGATAAATTTGATAGGAAAAAAAAGAAGAAAAGGAGGGTGAAATTGCAAAAAAAAAAATCAATTTAAAAAGATGACTCAAGACAAAAAAAAAATTAGCAATTAAAAGAATAAAGATCGAATTTGAAAAATAAAAAACAAACCAGGAGGGGTGAAATTGAAAAGGCGTGCCAATTTAATAGATTATTCAATATAAAAAAATCAGAATAAAAAGAAAATTGACCAAATTTGAAGAGCCAATAAATTAAAAGGTTGTTCTTGAATTTTTAAGGGGTTGACATGAAAATCTAGGTGGGGAGAGAGAGGGGAAAGGGGGAATAAATAGGTATCGGCATCAAACCATCGTGGATGGTGGCACACGCACTGCCTCATCGGGTCGGGGATGTCAGGACCTATCAAACGTCATCCTGGAATGCGGCTAGGGGTATAGACCCAATCAAGAAAAAAAGCTAGCATGAGGAACAATTTCTTTTTTTTTTCTAAAAAAAAAGTTAAAAAAAGCATGAGAGCTTGCAACAAGATAATAGTTAAAAAAAATACAACAAAGTTAATATCTCAATCAATCTAATATGGAGGAAAAAAAGTAATGCCCAACCAATACAATGTTGAATCTCAAACCATGACAACCATGCAAACCATGTCATGAGAGTGAGATAAGAAGAAAAAAAAAGAAGCCAAAGTTGAATCTCAAACAAATCTAGTGTCGAATGATGAAATGAAAATGAATGTCAATTTCTTTTAAAAAAAGAACAAAAAAACTCAATAAATCAAACTCTGCAATCCGGATCATACGAATGAAATAACTGAATAAAATACAAACTGGAAAACATTGCACGTCTTAATTAAAAAAAAACATAATGCTAAAGGATGGAATGCAAAAAAATTATTAAATTTAAAAAGAGTTACCCTGAAAAAAATTCAAGCCAGCCCAAACCAAACCATCAAACTCGCAGTCCAAATGATGAAATTATAATAGACAAATATAAAGGAAATCATTAAAAAATCACGAAGCCTGGTGTAGAAAAACCTCAATCTTTGAAGGATGGAATAAAAAAAAAGTAATGCCCAACCAATACAATGTTAGATAATGAAATTAAAAAAAAATCAACTTAAAAAATTTATCAAGGTAAACCCAACAAAAAATGAGAATTAAAAGGACCAAAAACAATTTGGGTCACTTTAAAACTAACAAAAAAAATCATATAGAAGACAAACAAGAAAAACATAACTTGATCGTTAATGATATAAATGTTGGGTGATGAGATTAGAAAAATATCATTTTAAGAAAAGGAAAACAAAAATAAACCAAGAAAATTAGGCGAACCTTCTAAACTTGGTCAAAGATCTCAAACTTGCAACTCATTAAATCCTTATCTTGGACTGGATTAATAAGTTCAATTCCCAACTAATTTAATATTTACTAGCCAAAGTAAACCCGAGAAAATTCAAGTCAAATATTACAAGTAGAAAATAAAAAAAAATAACGGAGCTCGGTCTCTAGTTTAATAAACATTGAATTATGGAACTTGAAAAACATGATCTTAAAAAAGAAAAACAGAACAAGCAAACCCCAACAAACCTTTCAAACCTGAATTAATTTTCAAAACCTGAAGCCTATAAAATTCCAAATTTAGGCTCAATCAAGGAGCTTATGGAAAAAAAAAGAAATGAAAAGAACGAAAATCAAATTTGATAGAAAAGCATGTTGAAAATGTAAAAAAAAAATTAATGAAAATATAACAAATAGCAATAAAAAGAATGTGGATTAAACTCAAAGATTAAAAAATTTAAGGGGATCGAAAAGAAAAATAGTTATAATCTTGTAAATTGTTTAAAAAAAATATTCTAAAAAATTGAAGGATGGAATAAATAAATAATATCAATTTAAAGAATCAGGAAAAAAAAACAACAACAAATAATGATAAATAAAAAGACAAGGTAACGAGGGTCATTTTCAAGACCAATAGAAACTTCTACAAAAAACAACTAAAAATAGGAACCGAATTTCCAATTGAATAAATGTTGAATGATGAATAAAAAAAATAGATTTAACAGTTGAAAAAAAAAAACCTTGACAATCCATGTAAACCTGGTTGAATCTCTAAAACTTGCAAATTGTGAAATCTCTGACTCGAGTTCAGTTAAAAAGCTTCATCCCTAACTATTTTAAAAATATCAATTTAAAAAACTTGTATGAGTATAAAAAATAGCATTTAAAAAAATAATAATTAAATTTGATACGAAAAAAATTCAAAGAATGATAAAATTGTAAAAAAAAAAAATTTAATAATTGATCCCAAACAAAATAAACAATAATCAATAGAATGAATATAAAATTTGTAAGATTAAAAAATAAAATGGTTAAAATTGATTTTTTTTAAAAAAATTTAAAATAAAAAACAGTAATTAAAAGGCCGATGACTAAATATCAAGGAAAGAAAATTGAAATGGTTGGTTTAAAATTTTGAAAGCTGACGCACTATCCAAGGAGGATAGAACAAAAAACAAAAAAGAATTGGCCATTAACACCATACCAGAAATGTGTTTGGCTCACGCGTTACCCTATCATGTAAAAGGTGCCGAGACATTTTAAACGGTGTAGCGGAGAACAACGTTAGGTAATCGAACAACATTTCACGTGTCGCTTAAAAGGCACGGGAGCCACCCATCTTTTAGCGCGTGTGTGGAAATTATTAAAATATAAAAATACATTTAAATTATGTTAAAATTAAAAAAAAAATCATGATAGAAAAACAAATAAAAAAACCCTATATGATAATTTGTTAATTCAGCACCAATAGACAACTAATCACTTTAATTTTAACCAAACAAATTTGAAAAACATAAATCCTTTATTTAAGGCACAATTTTTGTTCGAGAGAATTTAAGTAACTTAAATGTTTTTAAAAAAATTAAAAAGACTAATTTACCCTCATTATTTTCAGAGGCAAAGTCATTGTAACTCTATTTTGACTATAGGTGAGAAAAAAATAAAAAAAATTGACTAAAACCAAAAAACTAGAAAAAAAAATAACTAGAAAAATTAAAATGTTAAAAAAAACTAATTAGAATATTTTAAAAACTAACCGGTTCAGTTCCATAAACCTAAAACTAAAAAACCGAGCCGAAAAAAACCAAGTCAAATAAAAAAACAGAACCAAACTCATTGGAAATTATAAAAAACCTCAATAAAAAATATAATTTTTAATTTTTAATATAAAATAATCAAATCGAAACCGGTTGGTTGGGTTTCAGTTTTTATTTTAAAATAATCAAATCAAACCAAAACTAGTTGATTTGAACCAGTTTTGATTATTTTTTTTAAAATTTAATTTAATTATTTTTATAGATAAAAATCAAACCAAACAAAAAATAATCACTTCTAATTCCAAAAAACTAGTCCAGGGCACAATAACTTCTCCTTCTCTAGATTTGATTAATAATTAATAATTAATTAATACATACATGAATCAAAAACTATTTTTAATATGTAAGAATTTCAAAAAAAATTTGGGAATGCCGAGATTTTTTTCCCCCATACAAATTTCTTTAAAATTATTTTCTCAAAATTAATCGAATTTTTTATTTTTTGAAAATCTTTAAAAATCTGAAAATTCGGATAATGTTTTTTTAAAACAGCAATCACCCCTGCTTCTTGTACAAAACATGAACCAAAACCACGTCGTATTCTGTTTTAGCATACAATCGTCACTCCAACACGCGAAAAGTAGAATAGATCACCACAGGCACTTCAGCAGTCAAGAGCATACTTGGGAGTATAATATCAGTTTTTTTATTTAAAAATATATAAAAATAATATATATTTTTTATTTTTTAAAAATTATTTTTAATATTAATATATCATAACAATTTAAAAATAAAAAAACTCATTTAAAATAAAAAATAAAAAAATTCATTTTTTTAAAATACAAAAACAACTAACAAAATACTAATTTTATTTAAATCACTGGTGGGAAACCAAAAATTAGAAAGAAAAAAAAAAGCAATGAATCAAATTATTAATGAATAATCCAGGTCTTTAATTATTATTTTCTCGTTTCAATTCATTAATGACTCAACCTAGTCTCCTGTCAGTTAAGTAACGGAAACGACCTGACCTCCGATTCTCTCATACGCAACCGTCAGTATGGCGGACAAACAGCTGATCGTGGCGGTTGAAGGCACGGCCGCCATGGGCCCATTCTGGTCGATCATCGTTTCTGATTATCTTGAAAAGATTATCAGGTATGTAGGCACTTTGATTGAAAACAATAGTTTGAAATTGTGAACTAGGGTTTTCTTTTTGGTTTTTTTAATCAATGGATTCATCAATCTGTGCAGGTGTTATTGTGGTAATGAAACGTCAGGGCAGGTAAGTAAAAATCTTATATTGTCAAATTTTAACTGCATTAATTTGGATAGTGATAAATGCTAGCCATATAATTAATTGACTGTAAAAACTGGATTATAGTTAGATTATTGAAAGAATATTACGAGGTTTTTTACTGATTCAATTCCGAAAGATAGAAAAGGTGTTTTTCTGGTTTTAGATCTAGTTATCTTGCTCCGCTTACTTTGTCTTGAATGCATTTTAGAAGGTTACTTTTCGTTTGAAGGCATGAGCAATGGGAATGCTTTCTTTGAACTTGTGTTTCTTGTTGGTACTTGTTTGATTATTTTTTCTTTTTTCTGTAAATTTCATATTTTATTGACACTTATTCTGTGATTTCTTTTGTTCAAATATAGAAGCCCCCTACTTCTAGTGCTGAGCTCTCTCTTGTCACGTTTAATTCTCATGGATCATATTCTGGTATGTGTTTTGCTTGATTAATTCATATTTTGTGGCATTTTTTCATGATTTATATGTTATTACATGTTAATATGGGACTACTTTTTTGAGGGACAAGACGTGATTTTTATGTTTTTTTTGTTGTTGGCATCTTCTTCCGAACTTTGATGAGGATTTTTTGGCTAGCTGAAGGTCACATGAGGGTTTGTTGATTTGAATTTGAAGTAATTAGAAATCTGCAAGCTGATTTCATTCTGTGAGTTGGAGTTACAGTTGAAACTTGAAAGTCAACTTTCTGAAGAGATTCATATGCATGTACCTGTTGTTTGTATACCAAACTTCCTTCAAGTTTTCACTCTGCACTTAATTTTACTTGTTGCCTTAATTTAACACACACACACATGTATATTTTAATTTACGCCATATCTAAAAAGTCATAAAAACTGTCAGAGATGTGTTTAATTTGGGAAATTTAGCTAGCCAGTGAGATTCTTGTATTACTGTTATCTATTGCAAAATATTCAAAGTTTGAATTGTATTAATATCGCTATGTGCATGACAGGGAATGTCTCTTGTCTGTACTATGGCTGCATTAATTCTGAAACATTATTTTCTTCTGCTATTCTACTATAATTGGCAAACTAACAGAGTATCCGTTTCATTTCTACCCTTCTTGTGAAGCTTGCCTGGTACAACGTAGTGGCTGGACAAGAGATGTTGACATCTTCTTACACTGGCTATCAGCCATTCCTTTTGCTGGTGGCGGTTTCAATGATGCTGCAATTGCAGAAGGGCTTTCTGAAGCTCTAATGGTACGCCGTTCTTGTATTCTATTTTTTTAGGTTATTGAGTTTAACATTTTCAGTTTCTAGTTAATGGTTAGTAGTATTTCATGGTCTTCCCTGAACAGTAGCTTATTATTATAACAATTCCGCTTTTCTTTTCCTTCCCTCTAAGAGGGAAAGCGTGGAGAAGCTTAAGGTCCCTTTCATTAGAAACTTGAGTTATTTCCTATTTTACCTAACGATGAATAAACATGTAAGCCATGGTGTGGGGAGATTGACATGGATGCGAAGTGTCATGCATGGCCAACAATCTAACAGGCATATACATGGATTAGGTTTGCTGAGAATGGCTTACATGGGTTTGCTATATCTAGAATTTTTTCAGGTTTTTTCTCGAAAAAGAAAATATCATCTGTTAATTAACTGCTGCAATGTATTATGGAACATGGATGAAGTGGCTCCTAGAGCAGTTTCTTTAGATGACATCTAATGGGATTGAAATTGGAATGCTTGTTTTGATTATTATTTCCTTTTGAGGGGGATATCCTTCTGTCCCTCTTGAATTATTCTTTCTTTTCCTTCTAATAGAATTTCATTATTGATTTTCATTTTTTCATTATTTGTCAAGTTGCTGCTTTTTTATATTGTGGGGTACGGCTACAGGAACTCTTAGAATAGTCTCTTTGTAACTCTTGATGGAATCGGAATGCTCTTTTCTTGATTTTCATTTTGTATTTTGAGGATGTTGTCTTATTTTACTTGTACTATTCATTCTTATGCTGCCATGTTTTTTTTTTTTTGTAAAAGATTTACTTTTATGGTTTTCATGATCTCAACCAGTTTTCCTTTTCGACTTCTTTTGGTTGTTGCATCTTCAAGTTGAACTATAATCTCCTTTAATATGGTGCTCTTTTGCTTGAAGAAATCCCACCGTTTTTTTTTCCTTCGAACTAACATCCCACACCTACAGACACTGGCCATGAAATTTAAAATCAAAAGATTGCCTTGCAATAAGATAGCATGAAATAACGGTGGCTATTGTAAAAAGAGGAAACAAAAGGGTGATTAGTGTATATACAACCAGCTTCAATGGCAGTGAATATGATTTATACTCTCTTCAATGGAATGTTTTTATAAAAGATCCAAGAGGACCACTAGGCTCTGCTCTAGATCATCTCATAAGTACCCTTCCTTGATTAAAATGTTTAAAGTAGTGCGACAGTCATACTTTGTCCCTATTGCTTTAGAGTATTGGTTATAAACCCAAAATTGTGGCTTTGCATGATTTTTTATTGCGTTGGGCCAATGGCTAGTCTATGAAATGGGGCAGACCTGACCCAAGTCCTGTTCCTGTCTGGGCTTAAACGCAGGTCTTGAGCCCCTTGTAACGTGCAAGGAGGTTGGTAACCGTGCCCATCAAGGACTCTTAAACTTAGCTACCAAGTAACTATATGCATGTCTTGTTGCTTGGTGAAGAATATTATATTGCCTAAATGACCATTTGCCAGATTCTTAAGCAAAGTAGGATGTGCTTGACCATCTATTGCTACCCTTGCTTGTTTCCTGCCTGTTGCATTTGATGACATACTTGGATACATATTATATAGTTGTTGCAACTTGCAAGAGTTCTGTTTCTTATTGCTGTTAATCCTTAACTGCAACATTACATAGGTTGGTTTACAAGGAGTCAGTGACAAGTTTAGATTCGAGACTTGTTTATTTTGTTAGTCTCACCAAGGAAAAACGTTTCTTGAAATTGTTCCTTAGGCTTGTGCCTTTTTGTGTTATTCAGATGTTCCCTATTACTCCAAATGGAAACCAAACTCAACCAAATATAGATGGGCAAAGAAATTGTATTCTTATTGCTGCAAGTAACCCTCACCCATTGCCCACTCCAGTCTATCGTCCACAAATACAAAATTTGGAGCAGACTGAAAACATCGATGCACAGAATGAAAGTCGTCTATCAGATGCAGAGACAGTTGCTAAATCATTTCCTCAGGTACATTGATGTTGTTTTCTTACCTAATCTACTATTGTTCTCTTGTTTATGAGCATTACTGGCCATGTGAAAACTGACTCCTAGTTTCATTGCAGTGCTCGGTTTCTCTTTCAGTCATCTGTCCAAAACAGCTTCCAAAACTTAGATTAATCTACAATGCAGTAAGGATGAGACTTTTAGTTGGTTTCCTTTTCTTTTCTTGTGTTGATGCTTGCAAAAGCATTTGTATATGGCACTGTGCTTCTTGCATAGAGGGAAAAAACAAAAATCAATTGGGGGTGTGTGTGGGTGGGTGAGAGTGTTTGAAATACCAGTGCGCAGCATATTTTGCTCTTCTGAAATTGGTGGAAATCACGAATATATGTCTGGGGTAGGCTACTTAATGCACCACTTTACAATGTAGGGGAAGCGCAACAGCCGAGCAGCAGATCCACCTGTCGACAACATAAAAAATCCTCATTTTCTTGTGCTGATCTCAGAGAACTTTATGGAGGCTCGTGCTGCATTAAGTCGTCCTGGAGCTACAAGTTTGCCTTCTAATCAAACACCTGTTAAAGTGGATATTGCTTCAGTTACTTCAGTAACTGGGCCACTTCCAGCTTCAATTCCTTCAGGTTGTTTAAGCTATCTAATCTACATTATTGTTGAGTGTGATTGGATATTTTGGCATGGCTTGTTAAGTTCTTTTGCTCGCTGGCTCTCTCTTCTGAAGAAAATTACCTAACATGATTTTTGCACGAGAGAGAGACATAATAACCGGATCAATCAACATTTTCTACAGAGTGTATTTTAACCCTCTGTAAAATTGGTTCTCATGGAGGCAGCATGTTACTGTCATACGCAGTTGTAGAAGCTCTTAGCTTGTTATCCATCATAATTTTCATCTGCAAAAATCTACAGATACATTGATGTGATGTGAGGCTTCAAGTACACCTCCTCTCACAGGTCTCAGGAGTTCAGCAAGATTCAAGCATCTGTATCTGTTGTTTCCTTTAAAGTTTGTTGTGGAAGATGATATCTTAGTGCTAATGTTTTGACTTTTATTGCACTTGAAATTAAAGATAAACCATAAAAAAAATTGGTCAGGTTTCCATGAGGCCTTTAGGTATTGACCTCTAGTTTTAGGCTTATTTTACTTCGAATATTAAATTCATCTTTTTGATGTTCTGCCTGGTGGAAGACTTACTTTCTTTCAAAACTTCAGTGAATGGATCTATCACAAATCGGCCGCCAATTTCAGTTGGAAATCTTCCAACTGCAACTGTGAAAGTCGTAAGTCTAGTGAATCCCTTAGTTCTGTTCTTGTTCTCATATTAGTAGGAAATAAAGTTGTTTCTATGATAGCACTGCTTCTGTGCATTATGGACAAAGTTAAGAGCTTTTGTGATTTTATATTCGCAGGAACCAAGTACTATAACTTCTATGGCAAATGGATCTGCTTTTCCCCACATTCCTTCTGTTCCACGCCCTTCATCTCAAGGAGTTCCAAGCATGCAGACTTCATCACCATCCACGACTACTCAAGATATGGCAACAAACGGTGAAAATGCGCAGGACTTGAAACCTAATGTCAGTGTGACGACACAGTCTGCACGTTCTGCGCCTCCTGCTGCAGCTAACGTGAACATTCTGAACAATCTTTCTCAAGCAAGGCAAGTGATGAACTCTGCAGCCCTAAGTGGAGGAACTTCTATTGGTCTCCCATCAATAAATCAAACTTCTGTGGCTATGCATATGCATATGTCAAGTATGATTTCAAGTGGAATGACGTCTTCCGTGCCTGCTGCTCAAACTGTATTTTCATCTGGGCAACCAGGTGTTTCTTCAATAACAGGGTCAGGGAATCTTACTGGGACAACACAAATCACCCCAAACTCTGGTCTGGGCTCATTCACTTCCACAACTTCTAACATGCCTGGAAACTCAAACCTTGGGGGGATTTCACAACCAATGGGTAATCTTCACGCAGGTGTTAGCATCAGCCAATCAGCAATGAGTGGTCTGGGTGCAAACCCAAACACAATGAGCGGTTCAGGAGCACAAATGGTACAAAGTGGAATGGGTGCAAACCCCAACACAATGAGTGGTCTGGGTGCTTCAGGTGTCTCTTCTGGTTCGAACACAATGATTCCTACTCCAGGAATGTCTCAACAAGTACAATCTGGGATGCAGCCTCTTGGTGCAAACAATAACTCAGCAGCTAATTTGCCATTGTCACAACAGACAGCAGGGGGCTTGCAACCAGCTCAATCGAAATATGTCAAAGTTTGGGAAGTAAGTCTGATTGCTTTTTTGGGTTAACTAAGTGTGTGTGCATTGTTCAAGATTATAGTCGATTCGCTAGCCAGTAATGGAAATTTTCACTTTCATTTTCAAGTAAAGAACAGATTTTTATTTCCTTTTGTCAAAAAGTTGTTTGTACTAAACATATGGACTTTTGGCATGCCTGGTTCATAATATATGCAATGGCATCTAGCAATTTTTCACCAATTTTCACCAAATGATGAAAAGATGGGAAAATATGTCACGATCCTTGAATCAGGTGGTCATGGGTGGGGCTGGGATGGAACCTATGCTCAGAACTCACTAATCTGATGACAACGTATGTCATCCTTTGTATCTTTTCTTTTTTCCTTTTTTCTTTTTCCTGGTATGAGTGAAAAATCTTTAGAGACCTTACTCCTGTTTGTTCTGTGTGAAATAAAAATGAAACTATGTCATCCTTTTGGGATATGGAGAACTCTTAAAACTCTTCATTTCCCTTTTCGCTGACTCATTGATTTTGAAAAGTCAAATCACCCTAACCTTAATACCCCAAAGCCAGTTGAAAAATAGTGTTGATGCCATCGATGGGGATATATAACCTCTGTCATCAGTTGAGAAGACTTGCACGTTCTTTCTTGCAGAAGACCTCCTCAAATTAAAATCTATTGATAGTTTCTAATGAATCATAACTGCCTGAGTCTCATCTTGTTAGACTTGATAATAGTTTGCTAACACCCCTGAGTAGTAATGAGACAAAGGTCAAATAATCCAAAATGAAGCGGGAACATTCATTTTTGTATGGAATAGTAAAAATTAAATAACAAAAATCTCCTTTGGATGATTAAAGTAATCGATTGATTTTGCTTAGTTCCTTTTTATTTATTTATTTATTTATTATTGTTATCGTTAATTATTGTATAACTCCCTTGAAAAGCTTTCTTCAATATCAATGTAGATTTCTGAAACTGTTGAACATGTGTCTTTATGAACTCACTAACTTATATTGAACATTTGAACTGCACACAGGGAAACTTGTCCGGGCAACGGCAAGGGCAGCCTGTCTTTATCACTAGACTAGAAGTATGTTTGAAATGGCTCATAAATCTCCACTCAATGCAAACTGCTGTTTCAGTCTTCTTTTGATAGTAATTAATCTTAGTACATTTGACATGTTTTAGTTTTACACATGGAACTTATACCTTGTATTTTGATACAGGGTTATAGAAGTGCTTCGGCCTCTGAGACGTAAGTTCAGGCGTAGTAACATAGTTTGTGCTGAAAAACAATCTACACTATCTGTTTCCTAAAGTCTTTTACATCATAAATTTACATTTTCTGGGAACAAATTTTAATTTATCTTTGTTTGTCCCAAAAGACGTGTTTATTTTATATTTGTTGGCTCTATACAAGTCAAGGATTAACTGTAGATTATTGGGACAACAATACATTTCTTAGATAAAAGAAATTGTATTAACTGACTCAAAAGAATTACAAAAACATGGTGAGACTATACTTCAATACAGGTTTACATTTGAGAAAATGATAATATGGTCATCAGATGATTAGTTTGGAACAGCGAGCTTTACTTTGAGGTAGATGGTCCTTCACACCCATTTCTAGTAGCTGTATGTCCTAGCATACTGGAAGGTATCTAATACTTTAGGGTTTTCAGCACCCACGCCCTCAAGTGTCAGGCACTGTTTTGCCTAGGGCTGAATTTAAAAATGAAGGGCAGGCTGGTTGATTTAGGTTTCATGATTACATCAACCCCCACAATCATTGGAATGGGATTATTCTGCATCTGGCAAATGTTTTGCAAAGGGCTGGATTTAATCATTTTGTTTCTCAAAGGACATTATTCTATTTTGTTACCTCAGAGAGCTTTGTATTTTGTCCATCTTATCATCCAACCATGGTTAAAAACCACTAACAGCAATGGGACAGGTTTAGTTTTGAGAATTTCCTAAATCTCAGCCTCATTGATCAGGGTATGTATTGCTCAAGGGCTGGGAATTAGGCTTTGATATGAAAATCAAAACTCTATTCCAAGTAACATTTATAGTTGGATAAACTGTATGAAAAATGACCATTTTATTTATTTGCAAATACCCCTTATAGCAGACAAAATATTTGAGATTTCATTTGATTGTTTAAGACGACTCCAACTTCAGAACTTTTGAGCTGGACTTTTTGTGTGTGATCTTCTCATCTTTTTCTCTCTTTGTTTAATATTTTTAGTTTCCCTTGTTAGCATACATATTTGTCAAGATGAATTCAACTGGTTCAGTTTTTCGTGTGATTCTCAGGCTTGCAGCAAACTGGCCGCCAACAATGCAAATAGTTCGACTTATATCTCAGGATCACATGAATAACAAGTAATTGCTGCTTATTTGAGATTTTCAGCATATCTGTTTTGCATTTATTTGTTCACTCGCATATCTTCCTGAATTTGTTATATTTATGTGTTTTTTGCTGTTGCTTTATTTGATAAAGGCAATATGTTGGAAAGGCTGATTTTCTAGTATTTCGGGCTATGAATCAGCATGGATTTCTTGGACAACTCCAAGAGAAGAAGCTTGTAAGTTTTCTGGATGCTTACAAAAAAAGTAGCTTAAGGCTTTCCAATTTAATATTTTCTTGAAACGTCACGGTCAATTCTCATTCCAGTCATCAGTTATCCCTACTGCATCCTGTGTTAACTTCAGTGATATGATGTTTTTGTATGGATCTTGATGCTTGTAATTCACTACATAATACTTTCCTGGTTGAAACTTGCTTGATTTAAAGTGAATTGGATCTGAAGATAAAAATATAATGGAGACACTCTCTGTATATTATTTTATTTCTAAGAAGAAACTTAAGAGAGTAGAATTGCAGAATCAGAAGTTGCCTTGTTAAGCAGAGTTGCCAAATTAGTTAATGTGAAACAAGTAGCACATCAATGCCATACTTCATGTGATGTTGATAACAACCTTCCCTCATTCCTCTACCCTTACCCGTTTCTCCCCTTTCATTTTGTTCTTTTAAAGTTGTCTGCTTAGGCACTCTGATTTTGTTAAGTCATATCAGGGGTATGATAGTGTTTGCGCAGAGGCTATCAAGTCAAGCTTGGGAAGTTCACATAATTGAAGTGTTCTCAACCTGATCTCTTCACTGAGTGAGATTTAACACTCACTACTTTGAGGGTCAATCATGAGTAAATGTCCATTGGTGAAAGTTGCTACTGTAGAACAAATTGAATCACAGGGGTGTATGGACCTTTTCCCTCGTCACACATGGTTGAAAGTTCTTTAATCCTGCCAGTGTGGTTGTTTGATAGGCATGGGTTTTTGCAGTTTATTAATGTTCAAATAATTTAAACTTTTTTTCTTAGTCTGAAGTCTGAAATAATCGAAACCCTTATGAAGCTCTTTCAATGAAGTTCTGTAAACTCTTCTAAAACTTTCATGTAAATGAATCTAAGAGGATGATGACTCTAATTCTTAAAAGAAAGAATGAGAAATGAAAAAGGCCCTCGGGTAGTTATTGCTCAAGTCCTAGCCGTACAAATTCTCTTATTACTATTTTACTTTAGATTTAATTAGCTCAGGATTATGCTCTTTTACTCGTGGAAAATATGTCTATTTGATAGGCTTTTCTGATGTTGAATTTGTTGTTATTCATTTTCCTAGTGTGCAGTAATCCAGTTACCATCTCAGACATTGCTACTCTCAGTTTCTGACAAAGCCTGCCGCTTGATAGGGATGCTTTTTCCAGGGGTAAGATGTTTGAGACCTATCAGTTATGAAAATTAGTAGCATAACCAAGTTTCCTTTTGTTTTGAGGGCTTGCACATCGATGTGCTTTTTCCTTTTTAATTGTTGTGAAGACTTGATTAAGCCATCAAAATAAGACGAAAATGAACCACTTATCATATGCACTATAAATTGATGTAAACTGTGTGGAACCAGGATATGGTTGTGTTTAAGCCACAAATATCCAGTCAGCAGCAACAAATGCAACAGCAGCATCACCAACAGATGCAACAACAACAACATCCACAACTACAGCAGCTTCAACATCAGCAGCAGCTTCCACAACTACAGCAGCAGCAACAGCTCTCACAGCTACAGCAGCAGCAGCAGCTCTCACAGCTTCAACAGCAGCAGCCACAGCTCTCACAGCTTCAACAGCAGCAGCCACAGCAGCTCTCACAGCTTCAACAGCAGCAGCCACAGCAGCTACCTCAATTGCAGCAGCAGCAGCAGCTCTCACAGCTTCAACAGCAGCAGCTTCCACAAATGCAGCAGCAGCAGCAGCAGCAGCAAATGCAGCAGCAGCAGCA
>Ga0325401_1000796_pt1 | contig 24548 bp, 20 predicted proteins | sample PopdelMetagenome_FD_205666 | JGI IMG/M metagenome (GOLD analysis project Ga0325401, IMG submission 205666) | Populus deltoides microbial communities from Bellville, Georgia, United States - Xylem-PdKOR-R2 | ecosystem: Host-associated > Plants > Phyllosphere > Stem > Wood/Secondary xylem | place...
TCGGCTCAAAGCGAAACGCCAGTACCTTACTCCATAAACTGCTCGTGTGCTGCATAAAACACAGAAGCCCCGGCGCTTATGCCAGGGCTTCTGTGTTGTACTTATTGGCAGACAGCCTCGCTCTTCTATTCAGGCCGCTTACCGAAAAACGTATTACCGCAGTTTGGATCTGTTTATGTATTGCGGCACCACGTAATGCACCGTCACGCCGGTCACTAAGTACCAGTCGTTATGATTGCCGTAGCCACGCCACTGTGCGTCTGGAGCAATGCTGCTCTCCGCAGTAGCGCCTTCTGGCACCATGATGTCGTGGCCAAAATAACGGGCAGCCGGAGTAGTTAGCTTATTCACATCTGGGTAGGCGCCGCCCATGTCGTCTAGCTTATCGGTATACGTTTTACGCCAGCCAATCTCCAAGCTTAGGTCTAGGTCGTGAGCGAGGCGGTAGCGGACGCCACCCCCAAATGGAATGGCAAACTGCGTGCGTCGATAGCCGACAGTTTGGCCCTCCGTACGCAAGGGTTGCAAGGCTACATAGTCACCAGCGCTAAGCTCTTGGGGGATGGTGCCCCCACCTACTTGTCCTTTAGGATTGTGATGAAACACTGCCACGCCCGCAAACACATACGGTACCCAATCGAGGCGGCGCATATAGTCGCCGCGGTTTTCCAGCAAGTCGAAGATTCCGACTGCCGATGCTTCCGCTATATCATTGCGAAACTTGAGGCTACGCTCGTAATATACTTGATTGCCCGAGGCAGCGCTAGAAGTGGTGTTGTCGCCCGTCACGCGCCCGTAGGTTAGGGCGGCGCGTACCGAAAATTGGGGGGCAAAGCGTTGGGTTGCACTCAACGAAACGCCAGGTCGCATTGCGCCGAAGGCGAAATGGTTTGATTGGCCTTGTGGTACGACGTCCCCCATATAGCTCATGCCGTTTAGTCCGATGCCGAAGCTCCGGTAGCGGCTATGCTTGCTATAGTTCTGGGCTTGGCTAGGCGAAGCCATTAGGCTCAGCAACGGTAGTACCAGAAGTAAAGTAGAGTAACGTTTAATCATTCTAATGGTAGAAGAGCTACTAGTAAGTGAAAGGGAAGAGTTGGCTCCACAACAAGGCAAACAAACTCTGTATATAGTTACTATTTTATACAAAAATGTTGCCGTTTGTCCAAAATGACCGCTTACGTTAGCTTGCCATAGAGCTAATTTTCTGTATTTACAAGAAGTAACCACCAAGAAAAATACAAAAATCAGGGCAATTGCTTCTCGACGGTGTTGCTGAAATTACCAGCAGTGTTACACAGTAGCTGTACTTGCCTATCGGCACTCCCGCCCCATTCTACTATCTTCGGGCTGCTTTCTGAACCTCATTGCGCTCAATGACTACTGTTTCTTCCGCTCCCGCGCCTTTGTGGCGCCGGGCCTTGCCTCACCTGTTGGCTGTGGTGTTCTTTTTAGTGCTAGCGGCCGTGTACTTCTCGCCCATCTTATTCGAGGGTAAAACGCTTGCGCAGCATGACATTGTGCAGTTCAATGGTGGCGCGCACGAAGCGGCACAGTACCGCGAAGCGACCGGTAAAGAAGCCCTCTGGACAAACTCTATGTTCTCGGGCATGCCCACCTACCTCATTAGCACGCGCTTTCCGGGTGACTTATCGGGGTATTTGCATAAAGCCTTCACCTTGGGTTTACCTGCCGTAGTAGCCAATTTGTTCTTGGCGCTTCTTTGCGGCTATGCTCTATTTGTGGCCCTAGGTTTATCGCCACTAGTGGCGACAGTAGGAGCCGTGGCCCTAGGTTTTACAAGTTATAACCTGATCATCTTGGCCGCGGGTCACAATACGAAGTCGTTGGCCTTGGCATATGCGCCGCTGGTACTAGCCGGCTTGTTGGTCACGTTTCGGCGCAATCGGTGGCTCGGCGCGGCCTTGTTTGCCTTAGGCCTTACCATGAATGTGCGCTCCAACCACTTGCAGATAACCTATTACTTGCTGCTACTGGTTGTGGTGTTTGGCATTGTGGAGTTGGTAGCAGCCGTACGCGCCAAGCGCCTTCCTGACTTCTTAGGGCGTGCCACTTTGCTCGCTGTAGCAGCTCTACTCGCCGTGGGGGTTAGCTTTGGCCGCCTATACACCACTTTAGAGTATGGCAAGTATTCGATTCGGGGCCGCTCGGAGTTGAAGACACCTCCGCCGTCTGCCCCCGGCGCTACGACGCCTCAACCGACCGGCGACGATGCCACCAGCGGCTCGGGCCTCGACCGAGACTATGCTTTTGGCTGGAGCTATGGCGTAGGAGAATCCATTACGTTGCTCATCCCCAACTACTACGGTGGGGCCTCGCAAGGCAAGCTGAGCGAAACGTCGGAAACGGCCAAGGCCCTCACTAGCCTAGGTGTTCCACCCGTACAGCTGCGCGATTTCCTGGCGCAAATGCCGCTCTACTGGGGTGCCCAGCCTTCCACTAGCGGTCCGGTGTACATGGGCGCCGTGGTGTGCTTCTTGTTTGTGCTTGGCTTGTTTGTGGCCGACCGCCGCACGCGCAACTGGTTGCTCATCGGCACCATACTGTCGATTGTGCTAGCCTGGGGTAAGAACTTTGAGACGTTTAACTACTTGATGTTTGACTATTTCCCAGGCTACAATAAGTTCCGCTCGGTTTCGATGGCCTTGGTAATCGCTCAGCTCGCCATGCCGCTGCTGGCCGTACTAGCTTTGGCGCGCGTACTACGGGCGCAAGCCTCAGCGCCGACTGCTCCTATTGCTAGTCATCCAGCCCTCGCCACCAAGACTGCTGACTCGCCCGAAACGGTCGACCTCAAGCGCAAGTTGCTGTATGCCGTGGGTATTGTAGCAGGTATTTGCGTGCTAGCTTTCCTGGCGGGTTTAGGTGCTGATTTTGCTGGCCCCGTGGATGCACAAATGCAACAGCAAGGTTTCCCCTTGGATGCGTTGCGTCAAGACCGAGCTAGCCTCATGCACACCGATGTGTTCCGCTCGTTGGTGTTTGTTCTGCTGGCTGGCGGCGTACTCTACGCTTTCTTACTCCGCAAACTGACGGTTACGACTACTGCCCTTATCATTGGCTTACTGACCTTGGTAGACTTGTGGGGCGTAGACAAGCGCTACCTCAATGATGGCAACTTCCAGCGCGAAACGGTGGCGCAGCAATTTGTGCCCACGCCCGCCGACGAGCAGATCTTGCAGGATAAGGACCTGAGCTACCGCGTGCTGAATATTCAGAACCCCTTCAACGAGGCCAACACCTCATACTTTCACAAGAGCATTGGCGGCTACCATGGGGCCAAGCTCCGCCGCTACCAGGACCTGATCGACCGCCAAATTGCTGGTAACAACACCCAGGTGTTGAACATGCTCAACACGCGCTACCTTATCACCGGCGACCCCAAGCAGCCCGTGCAACGCAACCCCGGTGCGCTCGGCAACGCTTGGTTTGTGAGCGAAATTGAGAAGGTGCAGAATCCTGATCAGGAAATGGCGGCGCTCAGCAAGCTCAACCCAGCTACCACGGCCGTAGTCGACGCATCAAAATTCCCGACGACGAAGACCGCTTACATTGTGGCAGGCTCCACCATTCGTCTGAGCAACTACGCCCCCGATGAACTGAAGTATCAGGTGAATGCCGCTCAGGATGGCTTCGTGGTGTTCTCCGAGATATATTATAAGGATGGTTGGAATGCTTACCTCGACGGCAAGCCCGCTCCGTATGTGCGCGCCAACTACGTGCTGCGCGCCATGGCCGTACCGGCTGGTCAGCACACTATCGAGTTCAAGTTTGAGCCTAAAGAGTATGCTGTTGGCAATATCGTATCGTTGGTTTCGTCGGTGGTACTAGTGCTAGCTTTGCTGGCAGCGCTTTACTACGCTATCAAGCGCAAGCCCGAACCCGTAGTTACGCAGGAGCTCAAACAAGCAGCTTAGTACTTTCTTACCTCTTCTCGCTGCCTGCTATCCGGTACCTTACCTAGGATAGCAGGCAGTGTCTTTTCTGATGGCTCCTCTCTTCTTGCAAGAACTGACCGAGCCGATTGCCCAAAAACGTGGCATTCGACTGCTCCTACTGCGCGACGACCTAGCTCACCCGGAGCTGCCCGGCAACAAGTGGCGCAAGCTGAAGTACAATCTTGCCGCCGCCCGCGCTCAAGGCCATACGACGCTGCTGACCTTTGGCGGCGCCTACTCTAACCACCTAGCAGCAGTAGCAGCCGCGGGCCGGCTTTATGGCTTCCAAACTATTGGCGTTGTGCGAGGTGAAGCGCATCAGGCCCTCAACCCTACCCTGGCGCAAGCAGCAGCCAATGGCATGGGGCTACACTACCTCGACCGCGCCGCTTACCGACACAAGCACGAGCCCGACTTGCTAGCAGCGTTGCAACTCGAAGTGGGCTCAGCCTACGTGATACCCGAAGGTGGCTCCAACACGCTAGCATTACCTGGCTGCGCAGAGTTGGTGACGGAGCTAGCCGCTCAACTCCCGTTTGATACTATCTGCGTAGCCTGTGGCACCGGGGGCACGCTTGCCGGCTTGCTGACTGGCTTAGGCGGCGAGCGGCACGCTGTAGGAGTAGCGGCGCTGAAAGGGGGCGAGTTTTTGAAGGATGATATTAATACCCTCACCCAAGCCGCTGTGGGTACCACTTACACCAACTGGTCGTTGCAAACGGACTACCATTTTGGTGGCTATGCGAGCTTTTCGCCGGAGTTAATGACTTTTATTCAAGCCTTCCAGGAGCGGCACGGCATTTTGCTCGATCCGCTTTACACTAGTAAACTGCTATTTGGCGTGTTGGCGATGATGGCGAATGGGTATTTTGCCGATGGTAGCACTGTGGTAGCCGTGCACACGGGTGGCTTGCAAGGCTGGGCTGGCTACCAACAACGTTATCAAGCGCGCAGTGCTTGGTGGCCAGACCTAGGTTCTTGAGCGTCTTTCGTTGCCCGTTGCTGCACTTTTTCCAACCAAGGCTGGGCGTCTAATGCGGCCAAAGCAAACACGCAGGGCAGTACAGGCGTGAGAAACCGTACGTCCCAGTCCTCCACGGTCATCATCACGATGAAACCTTGGAACAGCACGACTGTCGCTAAGAAAACGCGTGCGGGCAGCCACACGGCAGCTCGTCGGGTGCCGCGCCAAGCAAGGTAGTAGCACGGGTAAATAAAGGCGACAATAGCCGCAAAATGCCCTACTGAATAGTACGTCTTGGCGTAGCTGAAGAATAACCCTAGCTTGAGAAAAGCTAACTTGGTGAAGAACACCGGATTGTGCACGATGAAGTAGCCCAGTCGCATCACTGGGCTCATTAGTGGTAAGGGCGGTGGCAAGTTGAGGGGGGCCGTTGGTTGCACCACCCAAGCCGAGTAGCCATAAATAACTTCGCCGCGCTGGTAGGTTTCAATCAATGTGAAGGTGAGCAGCAGCTTATTCAGCACGAACCACATCAACGGCAGCGAGCAAACAACCAGCACCATTGCCAGGCGAAATGGCCGTGGGTTTGGTAGATGATACAAAGCCGTTAGGCCCGCAAGCCCCGCTGCCACGGGCACAATAAAGCCGTTGGGCCGCACCATGGCGGTCAGGCTTACTATTACACCAAGTAACAGCCAGCCCTGCCACGTACGCGCCCGCACCAGCGCCCAAAACGAGAGAATGGTGCCGCTGGTGAAAAGCGACTCGGTGAGTATATACACGTTGAACTGCTGCGTATCGCGCCAGAGCACCAGGGCCGCCGTAGCCGCCAGTGCGGGCAGCGTACTTCCGCGGGCTAGGCGCCGCACGGCATCGTAGAAGCCGCCAGCAGCCAAGGCCGATACCGCCATTTGGCCCAACACAATGCCCCAGCGCCCCGCTTTCACTTTCAGCCAAAAGCTGATAAACAACGGATACCCTAGGTAGCGCAACTGATGATCGTGCTCGAAAAACCACTCCTCGGCAATACGCCGCCCGTAAGCTAAATAGCGCCCACTATCGTTCACGTAGCACGGACCGTGATGCATTCGCAGGAGCCAGAGCTGCATTAGCACCCAAAGGATGGCCAGCAGCGTAACCCCGTGGCGCTGCCACCAAGCCAAGCTAGGTGTCGAATGTGACGCCAACGGATTCGGAGTGGAAGGAAGAGTAGAGGCTGATTTCACAGAGCACAAAAATACAGATTCCGGAGCGGAAGGCTGCCTACTGTTCAGCTTTGACAACCACTGCGGTTCTGTTCAGCCAAATTCTGGTCCAGTTCGTACTTTCCTACCAACAGACGTCTTTCTGTATTTTCTATGTCCTTTGCTCGTCTACTGCGCCGCCTATTTCCCTTGCTTTTTCTGGTCGTTCTTGGCTGGTTTCTCTGGAAGAAAGTCAAACCCGTCTTAACGAATTTGGAAGATCCACTTGGTGCCGAACCACGCGTCACGGTTACCCACAACACTGTGCTAACGAAGGTAGAAGGCCTCGGTCGGTTGGAACTCGTGCGCTACCGCTTTAAGGATATTGTGGAATATAAGAAAAGCACGTACCGCTTTTTGCCCGATGCGAAGGTGGCCCTTATTGTGGCTGGCGACGCCGTAGGTTGCCTCGATCTGCGAAAGGTGCGGGCGCAAGACGTCGTGTTTGAGGGCGACTCCGTGGTGCGCATTGCCTTGCCAGCGGCCGAGCTGTGTACTTGGCAAGTAGATCATAGCAAAAGCCGCGTATATAGCGTAGAAAACGGTTTTTTTCAGGATGCGGAGCTGGTTGATGAGAGCTACAAATACGCCGAGAAAAATGTGCGCACTGCCGCCTTGCAATCAGGCATCCTAGCTCAAACTGAACGCAACGCCCAGCAAATTCTTCGGCCTATGCTCGAAACTATGACGGGCCGCCGCGTAGTTCTGACGCGCCAGATGGCACCGCCGCAACTGCCTGCCAAGCGTTAACTTACTCATCCTCATCGGCGGGTGCTTTACCTAGGTCGTCGAGGGCTAATTTGATTAGGTCGGCTTCGTAGCCCTTGGCGGTCAAGAACAACTGTAGTTTCTGCCGGCGGGCGCGCGGATTTTTCTCCTTTTCCTGCCGGTCTTTTTTCTCCAGCAGCTCCACGAGATTCTGGTAGTACTCGTCGCCATCAATTTCCTTCAGGCCTTGCTTGATGCAGTACTCCGAGATGCCCTTGAACTTGAGGTCTTGCACAATGCGGCGCCGCCCCCACTTCTTAAGCCGGTACTTACCTCGCACAAAGCTTTTCGCGTAGCGCTCCTCATCAAGCAATTTTTCCCGGCTCAACCGGATGATGATTTCGCCAGCTTCGTCTTCGTCGAGGCCGTAGCTGCGCAGCTTCTCTTCTACTTCCTTCTGCGTGCGTTCTTGGTAGGTGCAGAAAGCTGCAATCTTTTGCAGCGCCTCGGGGGGGGTGTAGAACTTCTTTGGGGCTTGGTTCATCATCCGCAATATGCGTCCTGGGGTTATATAAACTGGTAAACAAACGACGTTACCCAAAGGCATTTCGTTCCTTGTTGGCAAGCCAAGCAGGCTCGTAGAAGCTAGCTCGCCAAACGTGCGCGCAGAATACGGCAAACTTTTTTTGTGGGGCAACATGCAACGCCAAACAACTCGCTCGTATCTGACAGGGCTAGGTCCGCTATTGGCTAGTATGCTGTATTACTCTCTCCGAAAGGCCGTTTGCGATTGGAAGAAAGCGACTAGCCATAAACATCAGCGGCCAGATTCTCTTTACCTTCACAAAGACAAGAGCTTATTCTTTTTTACTTGTATGCCGCGTATTTATTGGCTCTATTTTCTGCTTTTACTAACTGTGTCGGCGGCGCAGGCGGGGGTTGTGCGAGGCCGCATTACCAATCCAGAGGGAGAAGGCCTAGCTTTCGCCAACGTGGCCGTACGCGCCACGTCTTCTAGCACGGCTACCAACGAGCAAGGCAACTACCAGCTGCGCCTTAACCCAGGCCGCTACGAGCTGGTTTTTCAATACGTAGGTTATCGGCCCCACACCGAAACGGTGCAGGTAGCCGGCGGCGATACCGCTACCGTGCTCAACGTAACGCTGAAGCCTGAAAGCTACCAGCTCAACGAAGTAGTGGTGCGCGCCACCGACCGCGACCCGGCGTATGCTATTGTGCAACAAGCTATTCAGTGGCGTCACTATCATCAGCGCGAAGTAGCAGCCTTCAAAGCCCGTGTGTATATCAAAGCCCTAGGTAGGCTGACTGATGTGCCGGGCAAGATCCTAGGTTTGGTGAAGGTTGGGCCGGACCTGAAACCAGGCATTTTCTACTTGTCGGAGTCGGTGTCGGAAATGACATTTCAGCAGCCCAATACGGTGCGCGAGCGAATGATTTCGTCGCGGGTGAGCGGCGATTCCAAGGGCATTAGCTTCAACAGGGCCGGCTCGGGGCGAGGGCTCAACTTCTACAACAATGTGGTAAACAGTGGCTTCTCCGAACGGCGCTTCGTTTCGCCAATTGCGGCTAATGCGCTGTTCTATTATAAATACGAGCTAGCTGGCAGCAGTCAACAAGGCGGTGCCTTGGTACACAAAATCCGGGTGATACCGCGCCGGCGTACCGACCCCGTTTTTTCGGGCTATATCTACATCGTGGACGGCACTTGGCGGCTGCACTCCTTGGCCCTCGACCTCGGCAAAGACGCTCAGCTCGACTACCTAGACAACTTTCACTTAGAGCAGATCTTTGCCCCGGCCCCTGGCGCGCCGCACGTGTGGGTGATGCAGACGCAAAAAGCCACCGTGGCACTTTCAGGGCTAGGTTTTAAGGGCAATGGCTACATCACGGCGGTGATGTCGAACTACCAAGTGACGCCGACATATCCTAACCGGCCGGCTCCAGCAACGCAAGCATCCACCCCGACAACGCCATCCACTACCCCTACCGCGCCCGAGCCCGTGGCGATAGAAGCAAAGAATCCGAAACCTAGCCTACGCGGTCTGACCAAGCAAGTACGCAAAAGCATTCGCCGAGCCGAACAAGATAGTCTAGGTAGCGAGGCAATTGGCTTGCGCCGAGGCGAAGTAATGCGCGTGGACAAAGGCGTGAACGAGCGAGATTCTAGCTACTGGGCTGAGGTGCGCCCAGTGCCGCTCACTACGGAAGAACAAGTTGATTACCACGTAAAAGACAGCACCGAAACCATCCGCAATTCACGCCCCTACCAAGACTCTCTGGACCGTAAGCGCAATGAGTTTGAACCGCAGAAGCTGTTGCTGGGTGGCTATACGTATTCCAACACGTTCCGCAAGCGGCAGTGGTACGTAGCACCCGTTTTCAACATCTTACAATACAACACGGTAGAAGGCATCGTGGCGAATCCGTACGCCACGTTCACCCAGAATACCGACGACCGCCGCACGTTCTCCGTCACGCCGGCGCTGCGCTACGGTTTTTCCAATAAGCTATTCAGCCCTAGTCTCGTAGCCAACTGGCAGCACGACCCGGTAAAGCTAGCTCGCGTGACGTTCAGTGCCGGCCGGACCATCGAGAATTTCGACCGTACCAGCCAGCTTACGCCGTTCATCAACACGGTATATACGTTGCTCGACAATCGTAACTACGCTAAGTATTACCGCCGCGACGGAGCTAGCTTGGGCTACACCCGCGAGGTAGCCAATGGTCTCACGCTGCAAGGCAACCTTGGCTACTACGACCGCCGGGAACTACAAAACTCGACTATCGACCTGCTACGCGACATATCAGGGCGTGCTTTCACCCCGAATCAGCCTTACAGTGAGGAACTGCCCGACCCTAGCTTCGGGCGCAACCAAGCGCTTACGTTTGAGCTGTCGGGCACTTTGACGCCGGGTCAGCGCTACATCACGCGGCCCAATGGCAAATACAACTTCCGCTCGAAGTACCCCACTTTGCGCTTCACGTATCGTCAGGGCATCCCGGACGTGTTTGGTTCCGATGTGCGCTACACACTGCTCGCCGCAGGGCTTAACCAGAACATTAGCATGGGGCTGCTCGGCAATGGTAGTTACAACGTAGCTGTTGGGGGCTTTTTGAATCAATCGCGGCTATCTTTTATGGATTACCGCCATTTTTCCGGCAACCGCACACTGTTTGCCAGCAACTTTGCCCAGTTTCAGCTGCTCGATTATTATCGGTTTAGCACCCGTACTCGTTACGTGGAGGCGCACTACAACCAACACTTCAATGGTTTCTTCCTGAACAACATCCCGTTGCTGCGCCGACTAAAATGGCAGGAGGTAGCCTCTTTCAACTACTTGCACACGCCGCAAGCCGGGCACTATGTGGAGCTAGGTGTTGGCATCGAACACATCTTCACTTTGCTACGCGTCGACTTCTTTACGGCGCTACAATCGGGGCGGAAGCTAGATTCTGGTTTGCGAGTGGGTATCGGCTTTTAACCAGCCAGCCTCTACTTAATGACTTACCTATTACACAGAAAAAGCCGTTTGCTAATCAGCAAACGGCTTTTTCTGTGTAGGAAACTTAGCTATTCGTAGGCTATTTCACTTCTTCAAAATCCACGTACTCGCCTCCTTTAAACTCTTTCGGATTGGGCGTTTTTTGCTTAGGCGGCACGTACTCCACGCGTACTTCGCCAGGTTCAGGGCCGGAGCTAGGTGGCGAGCCGAACGGTGAACCACCAAATTGCTGCTCAAAACGGCGCGAGTGTTTCTGCACTAAGTTGCCGACGAGCAACCGCAGCACCACCGGTACCACAAAGCGGATGATAAACGAAACAATAAGCAGCGTGAGCAGGAATTTGGCCATCAGACGGTAGGAACGGGAGCAGTAAGTGGTTGAAAATAAAAATCGGCCGTGACGGCGCTTTCTAAATGCGCTGTTGTACACGGCACAAGTTCAGAACGCTCCGACAGCACAAATGGTTTGTAACCTAGCTTTTCTAGCAGCTCCACCACGTGGCGGCGGTTCTGCAATCCGTTGAGCTCGGTCTGGATTAACGGCTGAAAACGACGTAGCGTATGCTGCATGTGGCGAAATACTTCATATTCGAAGCCTTCCACGTCGCATTTCACAAAGTCGAGGCGGGCTAGGTCGGCTAGCAGTTCGTCGGGCACGCGCATGGGCACGTCGTAGGTACGGGCGTAGTGTTCTTGGGTGTTGCTAGCCGCAATTTTCGTCATGCCGTGGTGCAGCAGACCGTTGCGCTCAGGTGTGCCCATTTGCACCGTGGTATTTTCACCACCTAGCGCATAGGGCAGCAAAGTCAAGTTCTGGTAGCCACTGAGGCGCACGTTGTCATTCCAAATATTCTGAAACATCGGAATGGGCTCCACCGCCAGCACCTTGCCCTGCTCCCCCACCAACCGCGACAACGCCACAGAGTAATACCCTAGATTGGCGCCAATATCTAGGCACACATAGCCAGGCTTCACGATCTTGGCCAGGAAAAAAAGCTCAGGATACTTTTCTTGGCCCCACCCCGCGCCTACCAACCGCAGATACACGCGGCTTACTAGTCGGATGTAACGTTCGAAGCCAAGGGCCCGGACCAGCAGTTTGCGGAGTTCTTTCATGGTACCGGCAAAGGTAATACGCCGCGCCGGCCTACGGTGCTACTTGCGCGCTTTGCTCCATAGGCGCGACGCACCCGCCGCCACTAGGCCACCCACCAGGTACCACGCTACCGTCATGAGCTTGGTTTCGGGGGTGCGGTTGCTAGGAGCCGTGCCGAGGCCCATCGGACCCGGCAACACGACACCACCTATACCTCCTGCCAAGCCAAGCACGGCACCTCGTCCCCAAGCTTTATGGCCAGTACCTACGAGGCTGTAATACAACCCATTTACCAAAATATCGCCGGCCATCGTTATACTAAATAGCGTATCATGGTCAGGTTGAGGAGCATCTGCTTTGTCTAGCATCTTGCGCAACGCCCGCATACCAAGTAGGTCCATGCGTGGGGCAACTTCGGGCGCAATCCGACGAGCATTTTCGTGCAATAAGGTCAACACGATTGACCCCGCAAATCCGCTGAATAAAGCTTGCGGCAGCGAATTAGAAGATTCTTTTCCCATAAGGTAGTAGAGCAGTTGTTTGTTCTACTTGCAAACGGGCTAGCTAGCAGCTACGTTGTCGGCTCCAACGAATAAACCCTAATCAAAATTTTTCGAAAAGAAGCTTGTGCTGATTTAGATAGCCTTTCTATCTTTGCAGCCCTAAGTAGCGCCGGATACTTAGCATTAGCCTTCTTAGCTCAGTTGGTAGAGCAGCTCATTCGTAATGAGCAGGTCGCAGGTTCGAGTCCCGTAGAAGGCTCCCAGAAAAAGCCCGCAAAGCACAGGTTGTGTTTTGCGGGCTTTTTTCATGTCGCTTCTTGTTGTCCGTTGTGGCTAAAGCTAGCCTGCACACCGAACCTAGGTAGCAAGTTGTTGGATATTACTTTACGCTGGCTGGTGTAGGTTATCGAGCCCGAGGCGCTGCATCGTTTCGCCCTCGAAGTCAAACTCAATCATAACGGCTGGCTCGTTGCCCACCACCCAGCCGTCGTGGCCGGGCGTGATAACGACTACCTGCGGAGCCGTAAACGTCTCGCTGGCCCCATCAACATATTGGATACGCAGCTGGCCCTGCGCCAGAAAGCCCACGTGTGCGTGCTGACACGCCTCGGTATTTACCAGCGGTTTCATGTTGCGCGACCAGCGGAAGTCGGCCGGATATATTACGCGCTTGATGCGCGCGGCCCCAGCCCGCATGAAATCTAGATGCACACCGCCAACTTCGCGGTGCTCAGTGCCCGTCATGGGAGCCGTCAGGGTAGTAGCTTGGTTCATAAGAAGTGCGCGTTTGGGTGAATGATAAACAGTTAGCGGATAACTCAATGTAGGTATAATCAGCTTAGTACTCCCGCGCTTCCCCATTTTTAGAAGCTACTTTCCTTCTGGCTCAAACATGCACCTCACGTGGGATTTTTCTCGGGCACGAAAAAGCCCCGCTGGTACACTCCAACGGGGCTCTCTAGTATCTAAGCTAGGTTCTCAACGCGTGGCGGAAGCTGGTTCGCGCTGCTCACGGCGAGGGCGCGTGATGCGCGAGAACAAACTGATTTCTTGGTCGAACAAGAAGCGGAAAAACAAACGCGTGTACGAGGTATGGTGCAGCAGCGGCTCGTAAAACTCCGGCGCTAAGGCTTTCAGCTCCGGCAGCTTCGTCCAGGGCACGGAGGGCAGGTCGTGGTGTTCGTTGTGGAAACCAACGTTCAGGTTGATGCCGTTCATGCGGCCATAGTAGCTGTACGTTTCCTGCTCGGGGTCGAGGGTGAGGTAGTGCTCTTGAATCCAGCGGGCACCAAGCGGGTGCAAGCCCACCGAAAACCAGAAACTCATAAACAAATACAGCAGCGCCGTCCAGCCGAAGAAGTACACAATGGCCACATCGAAGACAATTTGTGCCACAATGTTTGCCACCACGTAGCGGTCGACAGCGGCTACTTCCCGGCAACGCAACGTGCGAATCACCTGAAATAATGGAAAGAAGAACAGCCAAATAGCTTTGCCCACCGAGTAGTTACGGATGAGTTTGGCTTCGTACCAGTCGGGTAAGTCGGCGTCCAATTCGTGCACGCCCTGGTGGACGTGGTGCTGGAGGTGAAAATTCTTGAACGAAATAGCCGTGGGCACCACGGTGGGGAAGTTGGCAAAAATGCCCGCCGCCACGTTTTGCCACTGCTTCTTAAAAATCAGGTTGTGCGCGGCTTCGTGGATGGTCACAAAAAGCGTGTGCGAGAAAAACGCCCCCACGAAGTAGGCAGCGAGTAAATTCCAATACCAAGCTTGGTCGGCGAGCAAGTAGGCCAGCAACACTTGCCCACCAACGCACCCTAGGATAACGGCGAACGTGATGGGCGCTCTGGTAATTAGATGCCGCGCTTCGGGGTGCGCTTTGAGGAGTTGCCGGGCCCGGCCGCGGTGCGGCTCCTGGGAGTTGACAAGCGTGAAGGTAGCAGGCTGCGCAGGCATAATGCCGGAAAGTTGAGGGGATGATGTTGAAAAGTAACCGACAAGAATAAGGTAAATATCCTGTGCTTTTTGAGGCGCTGCAAATAATATTCTCAACATGATTTCTTCATGAGGCGGCGCCTACCTTGGCAGCTCAACCGTAGCTAGGTATTCCCAGCAACAGGCTTCTTGGCCTGTTGGTAGCAACTTTTATCACCGGATAGTTCACGCCGTTGGCAAAAGATGGGGCCTGGTTCGGCTTACCTAGGTCCGTCACCTTCCTTTTGCTAGGTGATGCTTCGCGACAAACACGGGTGTCTTCGCACCGCTTCAGCCCTCTAACTTTCTTACTCCATGCGCTTTGCTATGCGCCTCAACGCTCGCACGCTAGCTGTTTTGCTGCTTGGTATGCTCAATACGCTGGCTCGTGCCCAAACTACGCCCGCGGCGCCAGCCCCTGCACCACCCGTACCGACGCAAACTGCGGCTCCGGTTCCCTCGCCTACTCGCCAAGTGAAATCGGACACGACGGTGGTCGAACCGTGGAGCGTGCATTTTCAGCAAACCATTATCCAACAGTGGCACAACCACTTCGCGGCGCCGCACACGGGTGCTTACAGCTTACAACCCGTTGAGAAAGCCAAACTGTCGCTGACGACTACTTTGTTTATTGGGCGGCGCTTGTGGCGCGGGGCCTCCGTATATTTTAACCCCGAGGTAGCAGGTGGCAGTGGCTTGAGTGGGGCGCGGGGTATTGCGGGCTTCGTCAACGGGGAAACGTTTCGAATCGGCAACCCTGCCCCGCAGCTTTACCTAGCCCGGTTATTTGTGCGCCAAGTCTGGGACCTAGGTTCGACTACCAACTCGGCTACTGATGCGCCCAACCAGCTGAGCGGCCCGGCACCCACCCGTTATTTCGCCTTGAATGCTGGCAAGTTCAGCCTAGCTGATTATTTCGACCTCAATAGCTATAGCCACGACCCGCGCACGCAGTTTTTCAACTGGAGCCTAATGAGTACCGGGGCCTGGGATTACCCAGCCAATACGCGGGGCTATACAGTGGGCGTGGTGGCCGAATACGTCACGCCCGCTTTTGCCTTGCGCGCCGCCAGCACGCTCGTGCCCAAGGAAGCCAACGGCCCCACCCTGCAAAAAAACTACGCCCACTCCCACTCCGAAACGCTGGAGCTGACGCGTACTACCGCCGTGCGTGGCCAACCCGGTGCCGTACGGTTGCTTGGTTTTGTAACGCACGCCAACATGGGCGACTACCGGCTGGCCGTTGCGCGCCCCGACCTAGACCTTACGGCGACTCGGGCACTCGGCCGTACCAAGTATGGGCTTTCGGCTAATGTGGAGCAGGCCCTGACTAACCAGCTAGGTGTGTTCGCGCGGGCTAGCTTCAACGACGGTCGGCACGAGACGTGGGCTTTTACCGAAATAGACCGCTCGGTGAGCGTGGGGGCGAGTAGTGCCGGCGGCCAGTGGCAACGCCCAAATGACCGGCTAGGCCTCGCTTTCGTGGGCAACGGCCTTTCGCAGCCTCACCGCGACTTTCTGGCCGCGGGCGGGCATGGCTTTATCATCGGCGACGGGTATTTGCAGTACGGCTCAGAGCTTATCGGCGAGCTGTACTACAGCATCAATATTCCGAAGTACTTCATTACCATCAGCCCCGATTATCAGTTTGTCGTCAATCCGGGGTACAACCGCGACCGAGGGCCGGTGCACGTGGTAGCGCTGCGGGCGCATGTGGCCTTTTAGCCCACCAGCAGCTGCGCAAAATGCCGGGCCGATTGCCTAGGTTTGGGAAACTCATTACTGCTTCCTGCCCGTGGCTTCTTTTTCCCGTGTCAGTTTTTTGGCTGGTTTGTGCTTGTGGCTGGGCTACGTCCCCCGCGCCCAGGCCCAGCTCGACAACAGCGCCTTTCTTTACTCGCTCACCGTACGCCCTGCCTACGACCACCAACTGCGGTTGAGCGTCAATGCGTTTCAATTCTTCAAGGACAACGAGTACTTCAACAAGATTGCCGACGGCTACACGCTGTTTGGGACGCAATTCAACCCGCGCCTAACCTACTATGCTAGCCCTAACTTGCGCTTGGAGGCGGGTATTTTTCTGTGGAAAGACTACGGCAATCCGCGCTTGCAGCAAGTGCGTCCCACGTTTACGGGGGTGTACCAGAGCCCCAATGGGCGCAACCGCATCCTCTTTGGCAACATCGAAAGCCACTTACACCACGGCTACATCGAGCCGTTGTTCGACTTCGAGCGGGTGATTCTGAAACGGTTGGAAGAGGGCTTGCAGTACCAGCTCCAAAGCCGGCGTGTGCGCCTGGATGCGTGGGTCGATTGGCAACGACAGCAGTATCGCTACAGCAACTACCAGGAAGAAATAACCGGAGGGCTAGCTTCGGAGCTCTTACTCACGCCCGACTCTACGCGCAACTGGCGGTTGAGCGTGCCGTTGCAATTCACCGCCCGGCACTACGGCGGCCAGATTGATACACTGGACAAGCCCCTGCAAACCTTGTTTAACTACAGCCTAGGTTTTCGTGCCGAGCGGCAGCTGACTTCTCGCACCGTTTCGAGGCTGCGCGCCGAGGTTCACGGTGTCTTTTTTAATGACCGCTCGTTTACCAAAATCTACCCTTACGCTCAAGGAACCGGGCTGTATCTCAACGCCGGGGCCGACACGCGCTTTGCGAGGGTGCTACTCAGCTACTGGCAAGGTCATCACTTCGTTGCCCCGTTAGGCGGACGGCTCTACCAATCTGTGTCGACTACGGTTGCCAATCCACAGTTCACCGACCCCAATCGTCAGATCTTGCTGGTGCGCTTTCTGCGCGACTTCCGCTTGCCGGGGCAAGTTGTGCTTACAGCCCGTTTAGAGCCAGTATACGATTTCAACGCCCACTTGCTTGATTTCTCGGCGGGCATCTACCTCAATTTCAACCAAGATTTCTTTCTGGCGAAGCTGCGCAAAGAGGCCGATTAAAAGCCCGTACCGAACAGCTTACACGCAAAAGCGGCTCGCAACCTAGGTTGCGAGCCGCTTTTTCTTATTGCTTGTGCGTTCTACAGCGTGTGGCCGTCGCTTGATTTTTTGGAAGAACTGCTATCCGAAGTACCGCGGTAGCTGCCTTCGTTTACTGAGCCGGGGGCTGTGTAGCTAGTTGTGGAGCCATAGCGTGAGCCGTAGCTGTCGCCGGAGCTATACCGACCAGTCGTGTAGCCTGCTGAGCTACCCCGGTAGGCTTCTTTCGAGCTTTTGCTAGCCGATGATTTGCTGCTTTTTGAACGCAGTGCCAACCAGCCAATGCCGCCTAATAGGATGGCCCCACCCACAATTTTCTGGGTATTGGTTAGCTTACCCACCTGCGCCGTGGCCTTCGAACCTAGGTCTTTCAGGTTTTGGGGCAGTTGGTTTACTGTGTTTTTCAGGTTCGACTCGTCGAGCAGCTTCTTAGCAGTGTCGCCTACGGCACCTAGGTTGAGCGCGTCGATGGTGCTGTCGAACAAGTTGCTGGTTTTCTCCTCGGCGGGTTGCTCCGTGGCGGCTTGTGGCGCGGGCTGCACGCCTTCGTCGCCTATGTTCAGGGAAGAGGTTTCGGCGCTGGTATCAGCCGTAGCGGCCGATCCTAGGTCGGTTGAACCCGAAGTCGAATCTGTGGTATTGGTAGAAGCTAGATCTGGATCTTGGGCGGGTTTGTTTTTTTTGTTTTCCATGAGCATTAAAGGTTTTTAGGTGCACAGAAATAAGCCGCTTGGCGACCAGGTGGCTTCCGTCTATTCGTAAACGGCCTAGCAGGGGTTGCGGTTAAGCTAGGCTTTTTCTCCGGCGGCCGCAACCTTCCCCTCAGCCCCTCAGTACGATAAGAGCGGTTGTTCTACCGCTTACTTCCTCCATCCACCTACGAAACTCCCCCTCATGGCACGCGATTCAAACCTATCAGTAGCGCTCGTTACGGGCGCGGCAAGCGGCATTGGCCAAGAGCTAGCCCACTTGCTAGCCAAAGACCAATACCAACTTATTCTAGTTGACCAAAACCCAGGCGGCTTGCAGGGCTTCGCCGACCATTTGCAGAGTGTGCACCATATTACGCCCACGCTTATCACCCAAGATCTAAGCGAAGCCGGCGCCGCCCAAAAGGTGTACGACGAGGTACAAAGCAAAGGCTTGCAGGTTGACATTCTCATTAACGACGCAGGCTTCGGCGTGGCGGGTCCGTTCCTAGATGCTGATCTGAACCGCAACGTGGCGTTGATCAACACCAACATCACGGCCCTCACGGAACTTACCTATCTTTTTGGCCGCGACATGAAGCAGCGCGGCAAAGGCCGCATTTTACAACTCGCGTCTCTGGCCTCGTTTCAGCCGAACGCCAACCTAGCCGTGTATGGCGCATCGAAGGCCTACGTGCTGTCATTTACTGAAGCAATTACGGCGGAGCTCAAAGATTCGGGCGTGACCGTGACGGCCTTGTGCCCCGGTGCCACCGAAACAGAATTCTTCGAAACCGCCGGTGCCCAAGACACGAAAGAAGGCCAGAGCAAAAAAGCCGACCCGAAAGAAGTAGCCAAAGACGGCTACGAAGCCCTTATGAACGGCGAACCACGAGTAATTTCGGGCTTAAACAACAAGCTGCTAGCTACCCTAACGCACATCATCCCGGACAGCTGGTTGGCGGCCAGCAGCAAGAAAAACTTCGAACCCACTGAGTAAGCACTCGTCAAAAACGCTGAGTACCCGGAAACGCCGCTCCTTTCGTAGGAGCGGCGTTTCTATTTTACGCTTAGTAAGCAACTAGGCGTTTTGGCTAGGTTCGCCGGCGCCCCGGTGCATGGTGGCAGGATCGGGCAGCACGCCACCGTGGGCGTAGAGGGGTGCATCGCGCTGACCGGCTAGGCGCGCCTCGGCCTCGTACTTATTCTGGTAGTAGCCTACCCGCGCCGACTCAACAAGGTATTTCCAAAGAAAAGGCAAGTAGCCGTGCTCCCGAAATTGCCGGATGTGGCACATCTCGTGGGCCACCCAATACGGGTCGCGCAGAAACTCTTCCCGAGTAGCGCCGCTCAAGTGAATTGTGTTGCCAAGCACCATGGCAACGCTCGACGAACCAAGGACTCGGCGAGCGATGCGCGCGAAGGGCGAATTAGGGAGGATACGGGGGGGCTTCATTAGGCAAAATCAGCAGGCGCTTCATACGCCAAAAGACAAGTTCTGGTTTTCGCTTGGGCAGGGATATTCTTGAAAAAAGTAGTCCTAAATCAAGAATTTTCTCCGTTTTGGCGTCTCAAATTTGGATGCTACTAAAATAATAGTTTAGCTTTAGACATCGGCGGAAGAAATATCCACCGGTTTTGCCGCTTCCGGCGGCTCAATTCACGCTTGTTTTTTTCTGCTTTTACGCATCGAATTTATCGAGTAAAAAGATGTACGCTCCGGCCCCCGGGCCACCAAGGAATCCGATTCTGCCACCCTACGACGGACAATGAAAAACACCATCCTGTATTGCCTCGCCGCTGCTTCCACTACGCTTTCCTTTTTCTTCGAGCGCACACCTGACGCTACCAACTCCTCTTCGGCTCCTGTTGTAGCCGAAGCCTCTCTCCTGCCAAACTTCTGGGATGATGTCCGACCGGCAGACGCTACTGCTGCTTCCCGCGACTCTCTAGCATATCATTACTACGCACAGACTTTGGGCGTAGACCTAGCTTTCACCGAAAACAAAGACCTGCTGCGTACCGTCACCGATTGGATCGGAACACCTTACCGCTACGGCAGCAACTCCAAGAAAGGCACCGACTGCTCCGGCTTCGTGACGCGGGTGTTCCAGGAGGTATACGGTGTTACGCTTAAGCGCAGCTCCCGCTCGATGTTCGAGAATGTGAAGCGCGTTAATAAAGACGACATGGAAGCCGGTGATTTGGTTTTCTTCCGTCGGGGTCCTGGCCAGCCGATTTATCACGTAGGCATCTATATTAAGGACGGTAAATTTGCTCACTCCGCTACGAATGGTGGCGTGATGATCAGCTCCCTTCAGCAGCCCTACTACCACCGTAATTTCTACGCCGCGGGCCGGGTCGAAAACTAACCCTTAGCTGCCTAGCTTGGCTCGTTGATTTTGAAGCCTCATTCTTACCGAATGAGGCTTTTTTGTATTCTTGCATCACGCTCGCCAACGCTTCTTGCCGAAAACTATTTCCTTCTAAAATAGTATAGCAAGCAGGTTATGATTGCGCTTTTGTGCGTAGCCGGGTAGCCGCTCGCGCCCTGCTAGCGGGTTATCTTACTCCCTTTCAACCACCACTCTCTCCTTACGTTTATGGATACTCGAAACCCTAAAGGCGAACAGGTTGCTGCCTCTCCCCTGTTCAAGAAATTTCTCGGCAAGGCAGAAGAGTATTTGAAGAAGCCCACCCGCATCAAGCAATTGCTGCAAGATGCTTACGAAAAAGCCAGCGACAAGAAAGACGTAGGCTCTATTGCCCAAGAAGCATGGGAAACCATGCAGACGCTCTTCCGTCTCATCAAGATGTCTATCTCGGGTGAGTACACCGGTCTGCCCACGTCGACGGTAGTGGCAGCGGTGGCCGTCACAATCTACTTCTTGTTCCCCATCGACCTGATTCCGGACTTTATTCCGGTGCTAGGTTTACTCGATGATGTGGCCCTGGTGGCTTGGTTTAGCACCTCTATTAAGGAAGAGCTCGACAAGTTTGTGGAATGGGAAAACACGCGTCCCGTTTCCGTTGAGCCGAGCGACATGCAGCCTAGCGCCGCTGTAGTACTCAACACCGGCCACGATGGTAGCACGGATAACTCAGGCCCACGTCCGCAGGAGCCCAACCCCACGCCGTTCAACAGTTCTTGGCATGCCGAACCCTCTTCGGAGTCGACCAAGCGGCATGGCACCACAGACCTAAAGCCGCTAGAGCCTGCCGATGGCCCGGTGTCTGATACCGATTCGGGCATCTCTTCGCCCAATAGCAGTAATCCCAACCCTAGCCTAACAGGCCCGGACGACACTGAGCCTGCGAAGAACCCCTCGCTGCACTCCGACGACATCTACAAAACCGACGGCAGCCGCACTCAGAACGATGGTGGCAACGACACCGGCGGCAATGTGCGCTAATACCCAGCGGTAGACAGAGCCTCACAAAAAAGCAGCCCGGAACCATGTACTGGTTCCGGGCTGCTTTTTTGCTGCCTATACGTAGAAGCTAAGGTAGTACCTAGGCTGCCTGTACTTGCTCGGGCGTGTGCGAGGCGACATACGTTACGAAGTCGCCAACTGTCGCCAGGGGTACCTCATCGGGAATGGTAATGTGGAAGTTACGCTCTAGCTCGAGAATAATATCGACCACATCGACGGTATCGAAACCTAGCTCGCGGCTTAGGTCGCTACCGATACGCAGGCGGCGAGACTTAATAGCCTTACGCTTGCTGATAATACGCAGTACTTGCTGCTCAATTGATTTGGGAACGGAGGTCGTTGAGGTAATCATAGGGAAACGACAGAGAAAAGGGAAAGCAACTATTTAAGCTAGCTGCCCACTGTCTTGTATGAAATCTGTTTAGGGAGCGAAAATCCTTTAGGGCGGCAACTAACGAAGCATTTTCGACTACAGACGTCAGAATAGACAATGGGCAGTTAGGAACAGACAACTAGGCAGTGTCAACCGATTCAGGCTTCGGCCAACACCGGTGGGCGGGCAGCTTGGGTTTCTTCCGCATCGGCGGGCGGCGTCTGCGGAGCGTCCGGATTGACACCGGTGATCTTAGAACGAAGGGTTTCGTTCAATAAGTACATAACAGGGACTACTAATAGGGTAATGATGGTTGCAAACACCAACCCGAAAATGATCGTCCAAGCCAGCGGCCCCCAGAACGTTACTGACTCACCACCGATAAAGAAGTGCGCATTGCCGGAGGCAAACAGCTCGTAGAAGTCGATATTCAGGCCAATGGCCAGCGGAATCAGACCTAGGGTGGCGGCCGTGGCCGTTAGGATTACTGGGTTCAGACGTGTGCGGCCGGCTAACACGATGGCTTCGCGCAGCGGCATGCCCTGAGCACGCAGTATATCGGTAAACTCAACCAGCAGAATCCCGTTCTTCACCACGATACCGGCTAGGGCGATAATACCCACGCCCGTCATCACGATGCTGACGTTCTGGCCCGTGATGGCCAGGCCCCAGAACACGCCCGCAATGGAGAACAGCACCTCAGAAAGGATGATAATCGGCTTGCTGAACGAATTGAACTGCGTAACGAGTATGAGGAAGATGAGGCCTAGGGCGCCAATACCGGCCATCGGCAGGAAGTCGGTGGTTTCTTTCTGGTCTTCTTCGGCGCCGCCCATTTTGATGGTGTAGCCAGCAGGCGTGGGAAACGCATTGAGCGCCTGTTTCACTTGAGCAGCCACATCGGGGCCAGTGAAGCCGTTCAGCACGTTAGAAGAGATGGTGATGATACGCTTGGTGTCCTTGCGCTTGATGCCGCCGTAAGTGCTACCGTAGCTAACGGTGGCGATGGACGAAATAGGTACTTGACGTACTTGACCCGTAGCATCGCGGAACGTGAGCGGGGCATTCACCACAGCGTCGACGTCGTTGCGGTAAGGCTTGGCGTAACGCACCTGAATGGGGTATTCGTCGTCAGGGGTTTTGAATTTGCTAGCTTCCGAACCGTAGATGGCCGTACGAACTTCCAAGCCAATCTGACCGGTGCTGATGCCCTCGCGGTTGGCGCGGGTACGGTCGATGTTAACGGCAATTTCGGGGTTACGGTCTTCTAGGTTGGAGCGGAGGTCTTCAATACCCGCAATGTTCAGCGAATCGACGTAACGCTCTACTTTCTTCGAAAGCTTAGCCAGGACCGGGTAGTCATCGCCGCTCACCTCAATGGCAATAGGTTTCTGCTGGGGCGGCCCGCTAGCTTCTTGGTCTACTGAAACCTCGGCGCCAGGAATGCCTTTTACCACCTCCCGGATTTTGTCCATGTACGTGCTGGTAGCAGGGCCGGTCCGGTCGCTCAGCTCCTTGAAGGCTACGCCTACCTTGCCCATGTGCGACTGCGAAACGCCCGAAGCGGTAGCCTCAGAGGGATCACCAGCGCCGATAGCCACGTTGGTGATGACCGATTCAACGTCATGGTTGTTGCGCCCAATAACGCCGTAGATGCGGTTTTCGAGGATGTGCGTGATAGAGTCCGTCACTTCCACGCGGGTACCCACCGGCATGCGCAAGTAGGTGTAGATGAATTTGGGGTCCCCTTTCGGGAAGAAGTCTACTTTGGGCCCCCGGATGCCAACGGCCACGAAGGATCCGATAAACACAATGATTACGCCGATCATCACCAGAGCCGGGTGGCCGATAGCCCAACGCACCAGGCTGGCGTAGCCGTTCTGAAACTTAGGCAGCGCGCGGGTCTGGAACCAGGCAATCATCTTCACCAACACAAACTTATCGAGCAGGATAAAGCCAGTTAAAGCTAGGCAGATGTTGCCCAGGAAGTGACCTAGCAGACCACTCGTTTGGCCATCAGGGCCAACTTCGGGCGTTTTGCCTAGGGCTAACACGTTGAACAGAATACCTAGCGCCACTAGCACACCCACAGCAATCAGCAGGCCTTTGCTCATCTTCGGCTTGCCGTGTAGGTCTTCTTCGAAGTGCTCCTCGCGTTCCATGAAGCTCACGGCAAATACCGGGTTCATGATGAAGGCCACTACTAGCGACGACATCAGGGTGATGATGAGCGTAACGGGCAGGTAGTACATGAACGAGCCCACGATGCCGGGCCAGAACAACAGTGGCACGAAGGGCGCTACCGTGGTGAGTGTACCAGCTAGCACGGGCACGAACACTTCGCCGGCGGCAAATTTGGCCGCCTTCTCGGTGCTGAGGTTGGGGTGCTCGTGTAGCAGGCGGTGGGTGTTCTCGATAACCACGATGGCGTCATCGACCACAATACCTAGCGCCAACAGGAAGGCGAAGAGCACAATCATGTTCAGCGAGAAATCGAAGCCTGGAATGATGAGGAAAGCCAGGAACATCGAAATCGGCACTGACAAGCCCACGAACATAGCGTTGGTGGTGCCCATGAAGAACAACAGGATGAACGTCACGAGCAGGAAGCCGATGATAATGGTGTTGATGAGGTCATGCAGCGTGACGCGGGTGTCGTTCGAAGTGTCGCCGGTGATGGTGATCTTCAGTTCCTTAGGCAGCGTCTGCTCGGCTTCTTTTACCAGGGCCTTAATTTTGTCGGAGGCGTCGATGAGGTTTTCCCCTTGGCGCTTCACCACGTTCAGGGTAACGGCGGGCTTACCGTCGAGACGAGCGTAGCTTTCCCGGTCTTTAAAGCCGTCTTTCACAGTGGCAATGTCGCCGAGACGCACGGCCGCGCCGTTCAGGTTTTTCACCTGAATGTCAGCAATGTCTTCGGCCCGCACATATTGCCCAGCTACGCGCACGGCACGCTTCTGCTGCCCTACGTCGATAGAGCCGCCCGACACGGTCAGGTTTTCGCCACTAATGGCGCGGGTAATGTCTGAGAAGCCTAGGCGCGAAGCCCGCAGCTTATTTAGATCCACGTCCACGTTCA